>Ga0070712_100000003_pt1 | contig 253696 bp, 250 predicted proteins | sample LARL81metaG_FD_71396 | JGI IMG/M metagenome (GOLD analysis project Ga0070712, IMG submission 71396) | Corn, switchgrass and miscanthus rhizosphere microbial communities from Kellogg Biological Station, Michigan, USA - LAR L8-1 metaG | ecosystem: Host-associated > Plants > Roots > Rhizosphere...
CGTCAAGCAGGAGTACTACGCGGGCGTCGTGTGGGACGGCACCTGCAAGCAGCCGGTGATGCTGTTCTCCGACATGGGCGGGATCGACATCGAGGAGGTCGCCGAGACGCACCCCGACCACGTCGGCCGCCGTCACGTCGCGAACCTGATGGACGTGCCGGACTTCAAGGCCAAGGAGGTGATCGCGTCGGTCGGAGTGACGGGCAGCGCTTTGAATCGGGCGACGCCCATTCTCGCTCGGTTGGCTCGCCTGTTCGCGGAATACGACATGACCTTGGCCGAGATCAACCCGCTTGCGGAGCTGGAGGACGGCAGCTTCGTCGCCGTCGACGCGCACATGGACATGGAGAACGAGGCGCGCCCCCGCCAGAAGGCGCTTCTGACGGAGCTGGGCGTCGGCGACGAGGAGACGCGCCAGGCGCGCGAGGCGACGCCGTTCGAGCTGGCCGGCGAGGAGGTCGACGCGCAGGACCACCGCGGCGTGGCCGGCAACGTGACCGAGTTCGACGGCAACCTCGGGCTCGTGATCGGCGCCGGCGGCGGCTCGCTGACCTTGTTCGACGCGGTCCGCGCGCACGGCGGCAAGCCGGCCAACTACTGCGAGATCGGCGGCAACCCGTCGGTCCGCAAGGCGTGCGGGCTGGCGAAGCTCGTGCTGAGCAAGCCTGGCGTCGACAAGATCGCGGTGATGATGTCGATCGTCTCCAACACGCGCGTCGACATCGTCGCGCGCGGCGTCGTCAAGGCGTGCCTGGAGCTGGGCTACGACCCCGCCGAGAAGATCGCGATCTTCCGCATCCCCGGCGCGTGGGAGGACGAGGGCTTCAAGATCCTGGAGCGGTACGGCGTCGAGTACTGCCACCGCAGCGTCTCGATGCACGAGGCGGCGCGCCGCGCCGTCGAGAAGATCGGCGGAGCGACGACCACGGGGGCCGCGGCCTGATGTCAATCCTCATCGACGACAGCACCACCTTCATCGTCCAGGGCATCACCGGCCGCGAGGCCGTCAACCTGACGCGCGAGTGCCTCGACTACGGCGCCGGCGCGAAGGTCGTCGGCGGCGTGACGCCGGGGCGCAAGGGCCGCGAGGTCCACGGCGTGCCGGTGTTCGACACGGTCGAGCAGGCGGTCGAGCACCACGGCGCCCCGATCGACGGCTCGGTCGTGACGGTCCCGCCCGCGTTCACGAAGGACGCGGTGCTGGAGGCGATCGCGAACGGGATCAAGCTGGTCGTGATCGTCACCGAGCGGATCCCGCGCCGCGACGTCGCGCAGATGGTCGAGTTCGCGCGCTTCCACGACGCGCGCATTATCGGCCCGAACTGCCTCGGGATCATCGTCCCGGACGTGATCAAGATGGGCGGGATCGGCGGCCCGGCGAAGGACGCCGCGAAGGCCTACACGCCCGGCCCGGTCGGCGTGATCTCGCGCTCGGGCGGCATGACGACCGAGATGTCCTCGACGCTGACGGCCGCCGGCCTCGGCCAGTCGACCGCGGTCTCGATCGGCGGCGACGCGATCATCGGGTCCTCGTATGCGGAGCTGATGCCGCTGTTCGAGGCCGACGAGCAGACGCAGGCGATCGTCATCTACACCGAGCCGGGCGGGCGGATGGAGGCCCAGCTGGCCGAGTGGGTGCGGGAGAACGACTCCAGGCTGCCGATCGTCGCGTTCATGGCCGGGCGCTTCATGGACGAGATGCCGGGGATGTCGTTCGGCCACGCCGGCACGATCGTCGAGGGCAAGGCCGACACGGCCGCCGAGAAGATCGCGCGCCTGGCCGAGGCGGGGATCGTCGTCGCCGAGGAGATCTCGCAGATCCCCGACATCGTCAAGAGCAAGATCACCGAGAGGAGCCCCGTCTGATGCCCGGCACGTTCATCGACGTCGAGGTCGACGCGCCGGTCGCCTCCGATCCCGCGCTCGCGGCCAAGCTGACGGAGGTCTGCCCCGTCGACATCTTCGCCGTCGGCGACGGCGGCGCGCTCGAGATCGTGCAGGACAACCTCGACGAGTGCGTCCTCTGCCGTCTGTGCATCGACGCCGCCCCCCAGGGGACCGTGCGCGTCGTGAAGCTCTACGACGAGGGCGCCGTCCTCAGCTCCTGAGCGCGGGTCGCCCCGCCGCCGGGCGCCGCGCCGCTTCCCCCGCCGCTGCTTGCCGCGCCGCCGAAGCGTGGCGCGCGAGGCCTCGATGCCCGCCCTCCGGGCCGCTCGGCGCGCGCATCACCACACGCTCGTTTTCCACCATGGCTGGTGCGATTCGCCACGCTCTGCTCGCAGAACCACACCGATAGGTTGGAAAATAACACGAATATGTGGGCGAAGGAGGTAGGATTTCGCTGGCGAATATCGACGGGAATGAGCTAGGATCAAAGGAGCGCGACGGTGCCACCCCTGACATCAACAGTCGTCGAGCAGATCGATGACGCCACCAGCCGCACGAGCATCCACGAGATTGCCGCCTACCTGCGCGACGCGCTCGGCCAGCGCGTCGCGGCGCACCTCGTCGGCGCCGCCGACGCGCGGCAGATCAGCGCGTACGCCGGCGGCGGCAACGTCTCCGACATGCGCGCCCGGCGCCTGCGCGAGGGCTACAAGATCGTGCGGATGATCGAGACGACTTACGACGCCGAGACAGCCAAGGCGTGGCTGTTCGGCACGAACGCGCGGCTCGACGACCAGGCGCCGATCGACCTGATCGGCGCCGCGACGGAGACGCAGCAGTTCGCCGACGTGCGCCGCGCCGCACGCCAGTTCGCCAGCGCGGGATAGCCGGTTGGACCTTGCGGAGCAGCCGCTCTGGCGGGTCGGCCATCGCCGCGATCCGCTCGGCTTCCCGCCCCGCGACCGCTGCGCGTGGTCGCACCGCTTCGACGACCTGCACCGCCGCTGGCGCACGCTCTACTGCGCCTGGACGCCGGAGACGGCGCTGCGCGAAGTGCTCGCCGACCTGCGCCCGAACGTCGCGGCGATCGCGCGCTTCCTCGCGCGCCACGGCCCGCAGGCGAGCGCCGAGCTGCCGCGCGCGCCCGTCACGCGCGCGTGGCGCGAGCGCAACATGCTGGTTCCGGTGCGCGTCGTGCTGGCCGAGGGCGCGTGCGTGCTCGACCTCACCGACGCCCACGTCTGCCGCCGGATCGAGGAGCGCCACGCCGCGCTGCTCGCCGAGCACGGGCTCGGCCGGCTCGACCTGCATGAGATCACGACGCGCCGCCGCGCGCTGACGCGCGCGATCGTCACCCACGCCTACGACGAGGAGCGGGTCGGCCTCGTGCGCTACCCGTCGAGCATCGACCTCGCCGCGACGCCCTGCTACGCGCTGATCGAAGGCCGCGCGCGGCTCGAGCCGGCCGGCGAGGCGATCCCGCTGACCGATCCGCCGCCCGCGGCGCTGGAGCACGTCGCGGCCGGCTGGGCGATGTCGCTGGCGCCGGCGCCGGCCGTCAGTGGCGCGTCGCGCGGCGGGTGCGCGAGCGCTCCTCCTGCTTCTCGACCACGTTCGCGATCAGCCTGAGGATCTGCTCGACGCCCGTCGCCTTCGCGTCGCCGTGCTCGAACGCGGCGCGCCAGTGCTTGATCTGGCCGTTCTCGGCCAGCTCGTTGAAGTGCGCGCGCGGGATCTCGAGGCGGACCTTCGCGTCGGCCGCGATGTCCTTCGAGACCTGCGGCCCCGGCAGCTCGACGCGGTAGAGCTGCACGTCGCCGCGCCCGCGCAGCTCGAGCCCGACGACGAGCTTGAGCGGCTGCAGCGCGGGCACCTGCTCGAGGAAGCGGTTGACCGCCTGCTCGATCAGCGCCTTGGTGTCGGAGGGGGAGCTCAGGGGAACGAGTCTAGATCTTGTGGCGCTCGAGCAGCTTGCGCCCGATCACCATCCGCTGGATCTCCGACGTCCCCTCGCCGATCAGCAGCAGCGGCGCGTCGCGGTAGAGGCGCTCGATCTCGTACTCCTTCGAGTAGCCGTAGCCGCCGTGGATGCGGAACGACTCCTCGACGCAGAAGCGGCCGGCCTCGGAGGCGAACAGCTTCGCCATCCCGGCCTCGAGGTCGGAGCGCTCGCCGGCGTCCTTCATGCGCGCCGCACGGATCGTCAGCAGCCGCGCCGCGTCGACCTGCGTCGCCATGTCGGCGAGCTTGAACTGGATCGCCTGGTGCTGGACGATCGGCTTGCCGAAGGTCTTGCGCTCCTGCGAGTAGCGCAGCGCCAGCTCCAGCGCGCGCTGGGCGATTCCGACGCCGCGCGCGGCGACGTTGACGCGACCGACCTCGAGCGCGTCCATCATCTGCGGGAAGCCCTTGTTGAGGCCGGCGTCCTCGCCGCCGAGGATCCGCTCGGGCGGGCAGCGGTAGCCGTCGAACACGAGCTCGGTCGACTCGACCCCCTTGTAGCCCATCTTCTTCAGCTGCGGCGGGACGTTGAGGCCCTTGTACTCGCCCGTGTTCTCGTGCGCGCCCGCCTCCTTCTCGGCGATGAAGCAGGTCATCCCCCGATGTGGCTTGTCGGCGTTCGGGTCGGTCCGCACGAGCACGAAGACGAGGTCGGAGCGCAGGCCGTTCGTGACCCACATCTTCTGGCCGTTGATCTCCCAGGCGCCGTCGTCCTGCTTGCGGGCGGTCGTCTTGATCGCGGCGACGTCGGAGCCCAGCTCGGGCTCGCTGAGCGAGAAGGCCGCGCGGATCTCGCCGGTCGCCATCCGCGGGAGGTAGTGCTGCTTCTGCTCCTCGGTGCCGAACTTCATCAGCAGGTAGGAGCCGATGAAGTGCGTGTTGATGACGCCCGAGATCGAGATCCAGCCGCGCGACAGCTCCTCGACGATCATCGCGTAGGTCGTCAGGTCGAGCCCCATCCCCCCGTACTCCTCGGGGATCGTGACGCCGAACAGGCCGAGCTCCTTCATCTGCTCGACGATCGGGTGGGGGAAGGCGTCCTCGTGGTCGTAGTGCTCGGCGTTCGGGAGGATCTGCTCGTCGGCGAACTGGCGCACCATCTCGCAGATCGCCTGCTGCTCGTCGGTCTTCTCGATCGCTACGGCCATGGGGTTCAGCGCTCCGGGGGTCGCGAGGTCTGTGCGTTGACTCGCGGGTCAGGATACCTCCGCGGCTCGCCCGCGGGCGTCGCCGGCGGCGCCGGCGGCGCGCACGTGCCGTCGCGCCGGCGGCGGGCTCTCCCGGCGGCCGCCTGGGAGACTTCGCGACCGTGAACTTCGCGCGCGACGTGGTGGATGCGGCGCAGCCCGAGCGGCTCGCGCTGGTCGAGCTGGCGCGCGACGGCGCGCGGCGCGCGTGGCGCTTCGGCGAGGTCGCGGAGCGCTCGGCGCGGCTGGCGGGGACTTTGGCCGCGCGCGGTGTCGGACGCGGCGACGTCGTGATGACGCTGATCGGCAACCGGCCCGAGTGGGTCTTCGCGATGGTCGCGTGCTTCCGGCTGGGCGCGGTCGTGCTGCCGTGCACCGAGCAGCTGCGGGCCGGCGACCTGGCGCTGCGGCTGGAGGCCGCGCAGCCGCGGGTCGTGCTGGCGGACGAGCGCGATCTCGGCGAGCTGACGGCGGCGCTGGCGAGAAGGCCGGCCGGCGACACGGCAGCGGCCGGCGACACGGGAGCCGGCGGCGCGGCAGCCGGCGACACGGCAGCCGGCGGCGCGGCCCGCGGTGGCGCGGCCCGCGGTGGCGCGGCCCGCGGCGGCGCGCCGGCCGACCGCGAGAGCGACCCGCTCGTCCTCACGATCCCCGACGAGACGCTGTTCGCCGCCGAGCCGGCACCGGCGGTCGAGCTGGCAGACACGGATCCCTGCCTGATCACGTTCACGAGCGGGACGGCCGGCGAGCCGAAGGGCGTGCTGCACGGCCAGCGCTACCTTGCTGGCCAGCACGTCCAGGCGCGGCACTGGCTCGACGCGCGGCCGGGCGACCTCGTGTGGTGCACGGCGGCGTCCGGCTGGTCGAAGTCGGCGCGCAACGTCTTCATCGCGCCGTGGATCCGGGGGGCGGCGGCGCTGCTGCACGACGCGCGCTTCGACCCGCACGAGCGGCTCGAGCTGCTGGCGCGCGAGCGCGTGAGCGTGCTGTGCATGGCGCCGACCGAGTACCGCGTGATCGCCAAGCGCGCCGAGCCGCGGCCGGTCGCATCGCTGCGCGGCCTCGTCGCCGCCGGCGAGGCGCTGAACCCCGAGGTCCTGCGCGTGTTCCGCGAAGCGACGGGGCTGGAGATCCGCGACGGCTACGGCCAGACGGAGACCGGACAGCTGACCGGCGCGCCGCTGGACGAGCCGATCCGTCCGGGCTCGATGGGCCGCCCGCTGCCGGGGATCTCGCTGCGCGTCGACGACGGCGAGCTGGTCGCCGATCCGGCGAGCGTCCCGACGTTCTTCCTCGGCTACCTCGGCTCCTGCGCCGACGCTGCGGGCGCGCCCACGGCGTCGGTCGGCCCGTCTGCAGCGGGGCCGCGCCGACACGCCGCTGCGCGGGGCGGCCCGCTTGTCGCAGCGCGCGCCGCCGGCGAGCCGTGGCGCACCGGCGACCGGGTCCGCGCCGACGACGACGGGTTCCTCTACTTCGAGGGCCGCACCGACGACGTGATCATCAGCGCCGGCTACCGCATCGGCCCGTTCGAGGTCGAGTCCGCTCTGGTGGCCCACCCGGCGGTCGCGGAGGCCGCCGTCGTCGCCGCGCCCGACGACGAGCGCGGCGCGATCGTGCGCGCCGTCGTCGTGCTGCGCGACGGCCACGCGCCCGGCGACGCGCTCGCGCGCGAGCTGCAGGACCACGTCAAGGCGACGACCGCCCCCTACAAGTACCCGCGCCGGATCGACTTCGCCGCCGAGCTGCCGAAGACGCCGAGCGGCAAGGTCCGCCGCGCGCTGCTGCGCGAGCGCGGTTAGCGCCCGGCCGCCGGCGAGCGCGGCTTGAGCAGCCGCGCGCGCCGCCGCTCGCGCCAGTCGCGCCAGTCGCGCCAGATGGCGGCTATAGCGCCGAAACCCCACTCCTACGGGATGAAGGCGTCGTCCGGCAGCACCGGCGCCTTGTCGAACGGCGGGATGTCACGCAGTGGTGAGCGAACGCGCTGTCTCGAACGGCCCATGACGTCAGCCTACGGCGACGGCTGTTGCGAGTCCACGCACTTCGACCAGCATTCCGCACTGCATCACTGTGAACCCGGCATCGAGCCACCGGATCACCCGCGCGTTTTCCGCGCGAAGCTCATCAAGCGCCGCGATGACAAGGGAGTAGAAGGCCTCCGGCCGCGCAGCGCGGTGACCTGGCGCTCCTGCTCGGCGAGCGCGCGCAGGGCGAGGTCGTAGACGTGGGCGAGCGGGTCGGGCATGGCGCGCGCCGAGCGTACGACGCGGCCTTGCGGCGGCGCAGCCCCCGAACGGTGAATCTCTGCGCAGGCGCGGCTATGCGGCTGCGGAGGCGGAGGCCGCGTCGGCCTCGGCGGCGGCCGGCTCCGGCGCCGCGGCGACCCCGCCCGCCGGCGGGATGTGGCTCATCGCGTGCTCGGCGAGCGCGGTGATCGTGAGGCTTGGGTTCACGCCGACGTTCGCCGGCACCGCGGAGCCGTCGCACACGAGCAGGTTCTCGTAGCCGAACACGCGCTGGCGGGCATCGACGACGCCGTGCTCCGGGTCGGCCGCGATCACCGCGCCGCCGAGGATGTGCGCGGTCGAGGGCACGTTGAAGACCGCCTCCATCAGCGACGACTGCGCGATCCCGCCGGTCCGCTCGGCGAGCCACTCCGCCGCCTCGTTCGCGACCGGGATGAACGTCGGGTTCGGCTTGTCCGCGTCCTGCTCGGTCTGCAGCCGCACCTCGCCCGAGCGCGTCAGCTTGGGCCGCAGCGCGATCGCGTTGTCGAGCGTCTGCATCACGAGCACGATGATCGTGCGGCGCGACCAGCCGCGCGGCCACAGCACCTTCAGCGCGCGCCCCGGGTGGCGCAGCAACGTCGCGAGCAGCTTCAGCGGCCGCGTCACGCGCGTCCCGTCGCCGACCAGCAGCGTGTACAGCGCGCTCATCGAGTCGCCGGCGTGGCCGTAGGTGACCGTCTCGATGTGCGTGTGCGGATCCGGGTAGATCGACGAGGTGATCGCGACGCGCTTGGTCAGGTCCTCCGGGTAGTCGTCCGGGACCGTCACCGCCAGGATCGCCTCGCTGTTCGTGCGCACGAGCTCGCCGAGCCGCGAGGAGACCCGCGGCAACGACCCGCCGAGCCGGCAGCGCTGCAGCAGCTTGTTCGTTCCCAGCGCGCCGGCCGCCACGACGACGCCGCGCGCGGTCAGCGTCCGCGCGTCGCGCCCGCGCCGCATGCCCGAGCGCTCGTCGCGCACCTCATAGCCTTCGCTGCCGTCCTGTGCGGCCCCCAGCGGCCGGACGTCGACGACGGTGCGGTCGGGCATCACCTGCACGCCACGGCGCTCGGCGAGCCACAGGTAGTTCTTGACGAGCGTGTTCTTCGCGCCGTGCGGGCAGCCGACCATGCAGCGCCCGCACAGGTTGCAGCCGGTGCGGTCGGGGCCTTCGCCGCCGAAGAAGGGGTCGGAGACCGTGACGCCCGGCTCGCCGAAGTAGACCCCCACCGGGGTCTTCTGGTACGTGTCCCCCACCCCGATGTGCTCGCCGAATGCGCGCAGCAGCTGGTCGGCCGGGTCGTCGTGGTCGTGCACGACGACGCCGAGCATCCGCTGCGCCTCGGCGTAGTGGGGCGCGAGCGCGCGCTCCCAGTCCTCCAGCCCCGCCCACTGCGGGTCCGCGAAGAACTGCGACGGCGGCACGTAGAGCGTGTTCGCGTAGCCGAGCGACCCGCCGCCGACGCCGCAGCCGCTGACGACCGCGATGTCCTTGAAGGTCGAGAGGCGGAAGATCCCGCGCAGCCCGAGCCGCGGTGCCCAGAAGTAGCGGCGCGCGTCCCATGTCGAGCGCGGGAAGTCCTTGTCGGAGAAGCGCCGGCCGCACTCCAGCACGCCGACGCGGTAGCCCTTCTCGGCCAGCCGCAGCGCCGAGACGCTGCCGCCGAAGCCGGACCCGATCACGAGCCAGTCGAAGTCGAACTGACGGTCGTTCGCCTCCATTCCGGTGACCGTATCAGGAAGATGACGCCTGCGTCACGATTCTCGGCGGGGCGCCCAGCGGTTAGGCTCACTGAAGGGGTCCAATGGAGCACCGTCCCGTCATCGGCATCTGCACCGCGCTCGAGCAGGCGCGCTGGAGCGTGTGGGACCAGCAGGCCGCGCTGCTGCCGGCCAACTACCTGGCGGCCGTGCGCGACGCCGGCGCGATGGCGGTGATGCTGGCGCCCGACCCGGTCACGACGACCGACCCGGACCAGGCGCTCGACCTGGTCGACGGCCTCATGCTCGCCGGCGGCGCCGACATCGACCCCGCCAGCTACAGCGCCGAGCCCCATCCCGAGACGCGCGGCAGCGTGCCCGCGCGCGATGCGTTCGAGATCGCGCTGACGCGCCGCGCGCTCGAGCGCGGCATTCCGCTGCTGGGGATCTGCCGCGGCATGCAGCTGCTCAACGTCGCGCTCGGCGGGACGCTGCGCCAGCACCTCCCGGAGGAGTACGGCCACCACGAGCACCGCAGAGCGCCGGGCACGTTCGACGGCGCCGACCACGACGTGCGCCTCACGCCCGGATCGCTCGCCGCGCGCGCCGCCGGGGAGGAGCTGCACGGCACGAAGTCCCACCACCACCAGGGCGTCGGGCGCATCGGCGACGGGCTCATCGTGACGGGCGTCGCGGCGATGGACGACCTGCCGGAGGCGATCGAGCTGCCCGACCGCGCCTTCGTGCTCGGGGTCCAGTGGCATCCCGAGGCCGACGAGCGCAGCCGCGTCGTCGGGGCGCTCGTGGAGGCCGCGCGCGTTCACCGCGCGGCCGGCGCGCTCACCTGAGCGCGGCGGTGCCCCCTACGACGACGCGAGCGCGACGATCGCGTCGATCTCGACCTGCGCGTCGCGCGGGAGACCGGCGACCGCGAGCGCCACACGGGCGGGCGGGTCGGACTCGAAGAACGAGCCGTAGACCTCGTTGACGACCGCGAAGTCGTCCATGTCGCGCAGGTAGACGGTGATCTTGACCGCGTCGGCGAGGCTCGCGCCCGCCGCCGCGCAGACGGCCTGCAGGTTCTCCAGGCAGCGGCCCGCCTGCTCGGCGGCGGTCGCGCCGACGAGCTCCCCGGTCTCCGGGTGCAGCGGGATCTGCCCCGAGCAGAACAGCAGCCCGCCCGCGCGGACCGCGTGGACGTAGGGGCCGACGGCGGCGGGCGCTCCGGGAGCGGTCACGGCTTCGCGCTGCATGGACACGTCGGGGCTCGCTTTCGTCGGGTGCTGGCGGTGGCGGGCACGCTAGCGTGCCCGGGGCGCGGGTAGCCTGCTCCAGGATGGCCAATCTGCTCGCGCAGGAGACCTCGCCCTATCTGCTCCAGCACAAGGACAACCCGGTCGACTGGCGGCCGTGGGGGCCCGACGCGCTGGCAGCCGCGCGTGAGCGCGACGTGCCGCTGCTCGTCTCGATCGGCTACTCGGCCTGCCACTGGTGCCACGTGATGGAGCGGGAGTCGTTCGAGGACCCGGACGTGGCGGCGCTGATGAACGAGCGCTTCGTGTGCGTGAAGGTCGACCGCGAGGAGCGCCCGGACGTCGACGCGATCTACATGGACGCGGTGCAGGCGATGACCGGCCACGGCGGCTGGCCGCTGAACGCGTTCGTGGGGCCCGACCAGGTCCCCTTCTACGCGGGGACCTACTTCCCGCCGGTGGCGCGGGGCGGGATGCCGAGCTGGCGCCAGGTGCTGGAGGCGGTGAGCGAGGCGTGGCGCGAGCGGCGCGACGAGATCGGCGCGCAGGGCGAGCGGCTCGTGGCGCACCTGAGCGTGAGCGCGCGGATCGAGCCGGAGCCGGGCGCGCCGGAGCCGGGGCTGGTCGGCAGCGCGGTCGCGGCCGTATGCGCGCTGGAGGACCGCGCGCACGGCGGCTTCGGCGCGGCGCCGAAGTTCCCGCAGCCGTCGGCGATCGAGCTGCTGCTGGCGGCGGGCGACGCTGCGGCGCGCTCGATTGCGCTGCGGGCGTTGCGGGCGATGGCGCGCGGCGGGATCTACGACCAGCTCGGCGGCGGCTTCGCGCGCTACGCGGTCGACGCCGGCTGGGTCGTCCCCCACTTCGAGAAGATGCTCTACGACAACGCGCTGCTCGCGCGCGCGTACCTGCACGGCTGGCAGGTCAGCGGTGAGGAGAGCCTGCGGCGGGTGTGCTGCGAGACGCTCGACTGGGCGCTGCGCGAGCTGCGCGGGCCGGAGGGCGGTTTCGCGTCGGCGCTGGACGCGGACTCGGAGGGCGTCGAGGGGCGGTACTACGTCTGGACGGTGGATCAGCTGCGCTCGGCGCTGGCCGACGACGCGCTGCTCGGCGTCGCGCTGCGCTGGTACGGCGCGAGCGAGGAGGGGAACTTCGACGGCGCGAACGTGCTCGTGCACGCCGCGCCCCTGGAACGCGCGAGCCCAGCGGACGCCGCGGCCGGCGCGCCGGAAACCCTGGGCGCGCCCGCAGCCAAGGCTCCCGCCGCGGCCTGCGCGCCAGACGCCGCCGCCGGGTCCGGGCCGCCGCCCGAGCTGCCCGAGATCCGCCGCCGGCTGCTCGCCGCGCGCGCGCAGCGCGTCCGGCCCGGGCTCGACGACAAGCGCCTGACGGCCTGGAACGCGCTGATGATCGCCGCGCTGGCGGAGGCCGGCGCGGTGCTGGAGCGACCGGACTACGTCGAGACCGCGGCGGCCTGCGCCGACTTCGTCCTGCGCGAGCTGCGCGACGCCGACGGCCGCCTGCTGCGCACCTGGAAGGACGGCCGCGCGCACCTCGCCGCCTACCTGGAGGACCACGCCTTCCTGCTCGACGCGCTGCTGGCGCTCTACGAGGCGACGTTCGACGCGCGCTGGTTCGCCGCCGCGCGCGCGCTGGCCGACACGACGATCGCCCGCTTCGCCGATCCCGCGCGCGGCGGCTTCTTCTCGACCGCCGACGACCACGAGCAGCTGCTCGCGCGGCGCAAGGACCTCGAGGACGCGCCGATCCCGTCGGGCAACTCGGCGATGGCGCTCGCGCTGCTGCGGCTCGCGCGATTGTCCGGCGAGGCCGTCTACGAGGACCGGGCGCGCGGCGTGATCGCGCTGCTGCACCCGATCGCGGCCCGCCACCCGCTCGCGTTCGCGCACCTGCTGCGCGCGATCGACTTCGCGCTGGCGGACGACGTGCGCGAGGTCGCGATCGTCGGGCCCGAGCCGGAGCCGTTCGTGCGCGTCGTGCGCGGCGCGCTGCGCCCGCACGTCGTGCTGGCGGGAGCCGCGACGGCCGCGCCCGGCTCCGCGACGGCCGCGCCGGCCGGCGGCGAGCCAACCGCCGCCGTCCCCCTGCTCGCCGGTCGCATCCCGCTCGACGGCGCGACCGCCGCCTACGTCTGCGAGCGCTTCGCGTGCCAGGCGCCGGTCACGGAGCCGGCGCAGCTCGCCGCGCTGCTGGCGTGAGCGGAGCCTCGCGCCGGCCCCAGCCGGCGCGAGGCGCGCGTCGCTCACGGCCCGACCGTCACGGGCGCCCCGTTGCTCGTGACCACGAACGTGCCGGTCCAATTGCCGGCTGTTTCCGTCGGGCAGCTCGTGCCGGTCCAGGAGATCGGCGCCTGCATGCGATCAGGCCGCCCGCTGAGCACGAGCAAGAGCGAGCAGTGCGGCTTGCGCACGGCTTCACCTCCTCTGATGAGGTGCTTCCCCCTCGGCCGCCCGAAACGGGCGACCCGAATTACTAAATTATAGTGACAGAGGAGACGGGTGTCCAGGGCGCGGCGCCGCGCCCCGCGCATCGTGGCGGCTACCCTTCACGCCGATGTCCGCCCCCACTCCCCTGCGCATCGCGATCGTCGGCTCTGGCCCCGCCGGCGCGTATGCCGCCGAGCAATTGCTGGCCGCCGACGGCGTCGAGGCGACGGTCGACGTCTTCGAGAAGCTGCCGACGCCGTGGGGGCTCGTGCGGGCCGGCGTCGCGCCCGACCACCCGAAGATCAAGGCCGTCACGCGCCGCTACGAGAAGACGGCCGCGAAGGAGGGCTTCCGCTTCTTCGGCAACGTCGAGGTCGGACGCGACGTGTCGGTCGACGAGTTGCGCGAGCACTACCACGCCATCGTCTACGCCTTCGGCGCCGCCGGCGACCGCCGCCTCGGGATCCCCGGCGAGGACCTCGCCGGCAGCCACTCGGCGACCGAGTTCGTCGGCTGGTACAACGGCCACCCGGAGTTCTGCGACCACGACTTCGACCTGACGGCGACGACTGCCGTCGTCGTCGGCAACGGAAACGTCGCCCTCGATGTTGCCCGGATGCTCGCGCTGCCACGCGACACGCTCGCAACAACCGACGTCGCGGATCACGCACTGGAGTCGCTGGCGGGCTCGTCGATCGAGGAGGTCGTCGTGCTCGGCCGCCGCGGCCCCGCGCAGGCGGCGTTCACGACGCCGGAGCTGATCGAGCTGTCGGAGCTGGCCGCCGCCGACGTGATCGTCGACCCCGGCGAGGTCGAGCTGGACCCCGCCAGCGCGCGGATGGTCGAGGAGGCCGACGCGGCGACGAAGAAGAAGATCGAGGTGCTGGCCGGCTACGCGGCGAACGAGCCGCACGGCCACGAGCGGCGGATCGTGCTGCGCTTCTTCTGCTCGCCGCTGGAGATCATCGGATCCGAGCGGGTCGAAGGCGTGCGGATCGGCCGCACCGAGCTGGTCGAAGGCGACGAAGGCTCGCTGCGCGCGGTCGTGACCGAGGCCGAGGAGACGATCCCCGCCCAGCTCGTGTTCCGCTCGGTCGGCTACCGCGGGCTGCCGCTCGACGGCGTCCCGTTCGACGAGCGCTCGAGCACGATCCCCAACGAGCGCGGCCGCGTGCTCGACGCGCCGGGCGGCGCGCAGCGACCGGGCGAGTACGTGTCCGGCTGGATCAAGCGCGGCCCCAGCGGGATCATCGGCACCAACAAGCGCGACAGCCAGGAGACGGTCGACGCGCTGCTGGAGGACGCCGCCGCCGGGCGGCTGCCGTCACCCGCGGTCGACGACCCCGACGCGATCGAGGCGCTGCTGGCCGAGCGCGCCCCCGACCACGTCCGCTACGAGCACTGGCAGGCGATCGACGCCGCCGAGCAGGCGGCCGGCGAGCCCCACGGCCGCCCCCGCGTCAAGCTCACGCGCCACGAGCACCTGCTCGACGCCGCGCGCAGCGCCCTCACGCGCGACTGACATGCGGGTCGAGCGGCTGGCGCTGACGGCGGTGCTGGGCGTCGCGCTCGCCGCGGCCGCTGCCCTTCCGGCTCCTGTCGCGGCAAAGCCGTGGATCGGCGTGCGCGGCCGTCACCTCGTCGATCGGGCCGGGCGCGCCGTTCGCCTGCTCGGGGTCAGCCGCTCCGGGACGGAGTACAACTGCCAGCAGGGCTACGGGTTCTTCGACGGCCCCTCGGACGCGGCGTCGATCCGCGCGATGCGCAGCTGGCGCATCAACGCCGTTCGCGTGCCGCTGAACGAGACCTGCTGGCTGGGGATCAACGGGGTCTCGCGGCGCCTGAGCGGACCCGCCTACCGCTCGGCGATGAAGCGATGGGTCGGCCGCCTGGAACGGGCGGGCCTCTATGTGGTCCTGGACCTCCATTGGGCCGCCCCCGGAGCCGAACAGGCGACCGGGATCATCCGGATGGTCGACGCGGATCATGCGCCCGACTTCTGGCGCGGGGTGGCGAGCAGCTTTCGCGACGACCGCTCGGTCCTGTTCGAGCTCTACAACGAGCCGCACGACCTCGGCTGGGGCTGCTGGGAGCACGGCTGCCTGCTGCACGAAGCGAAGGCCGGCGCCTACCAGGCGGCGGGAATGGCCCAGCTCGTCGCCGCCGTGCGCTCGACCGGCGCCCGTCAGCCGCTGCTGCTCGGCGGCCTCGACTGGGCGCGTGACCTCAGCGGCTGGCTTGCACATCTGCCCCCCGACCGCCTCGACGCCGAGGTCGCCTCGATCCACACCTACAACTTCGCGTCCTGCTACTCGGCCTGCCGCGCCGGCCTCGCACGGATCGCCGAGCGCCACCCGGTCGTGACCAGCGAGCTGGGCGAGGACGACTGCCGCCACGGCTACATCGACGACTTCATGCGCTGGGCCGACCGGCACGGCGTCTCCTACCTCGGCTGGGCGTGGGACGTCTACGGCGGCTGGACCTGCCGCGCCGGCCCGTCGCTGATCCGCGACTACGCCGGGGATCCGACCGCCTTCGGGATCGGCCTGCGCGACCACCTGCGCGCCCTCGCCGGCGCCGTCACAGCACCGGCAGGTAGCGCTCCAGCTCCCAGGGGGTGACCTGGACGCGGTAGTCCTCCCACTCCTGGCGCTTGATCTCGACGAAGCGGTTGAACATGTGCTCGCCGAGGGTGCGCAGGACCAGCTCGGACTCGGCCGTCAGCTCGATCGCCTCGCCGAGCGTCGCCGGGAGCTGCTCGATCCCGAGCCGGCGGCGCTCGTCGGGCGCGAGGTGGTAGAGGTTCTTCTCCATCGGCTCGGGCAGCTCGTAGCCGTGCTCGATCCCCTCCAGGCCGGCCTGCAGCAGCGCCGCGAACGTCAGGTACGGGTTGCACGCCGGGTCCGGGCAGCGCAGCTCCATCCGCGTCGCCTGCTCCTTGCCGGGGTGGTAGAGCGGCACGCGCACGAGCGCGCTGCGGTTGCGCCGCGACCACGCGACATACACCGGCGCCTCGTAGCCCGGCACGAGCCGCTTGTAGGAGTTGACCCACTGGGCGAAGATCGAGCTGATCTCGCGCGCGTGGCGCAGCTGGCCGGCGATGAACGCTTTGCCGACGTCGGACAGGAAGTACTCGTCGTCGGCGTCGAAGAACGCGTTGTGCCCGCCGCGGAACAGCGACTGGTGCGTGTGCATGCCCGAGCCGTTCTCGCCGAACAGCGGCTTGGGCATGAACGTCGCGTGCATCCCGTGCTTGAGCGCGTACTCCTTGACCGTTATCCGGTAGGTCATGCAGTCGTCGGCCATCTTCAGCGCGCCCGCGTAGCGCATGTCGATCTCGTGCTGGGAGGGGCCGACCTCGTGGTGGGTGTACTCGACGTGGATCCCGAGCTGCTCGAGCGCGAGCACCGTGTCGCGCCGCACGTCGGTGCCGGCGTCGAGCGTCGTGAGGTCGAAGTAGCCGCCCTGGTCGAGCGGCTCGGGCGACTTGGAGTCGCGGAAGTAGAAGTACTCCAGCTCGGGACCGACCATGAAGTCGTCGAAGCCGAGCGCCGTCGCGCGCTCCAGCGCGCGACGCAGGACGTGGCGCGGATCGCCCTCGTACGGCGTGCGCTCCGGCGTGACGATGTCGCAGAGCATGCGCGCGACGCCCGCCTCGCCGGGACGCCACGGCAGCACCGCGAACGTGCTCGGGTCCGGCATCGCGATCATGTCCGACTCCTCGATCGCGTTGAAGCCGGTGATCGAGGAGCCGTCGAAGCCCATCCCGCCCTCGAACGCGTCCGCCAGCTCGCTGGAGTTGATCGAGAACGCCTTCAGCTGCCCGAGGATGTCGGTGAACCACAGGCGGATGAAGCGGACGTCGCGCTCCTGCGCGAGGCGGATGACGTCGTCGGAGGTGAGCGGTGCGTCAGCCATCGGTGGTGGCTCCTGAGGTGCGAGGTGGCGACGGGCCCCGCACCTTACCTGCGCCTGCCGCGCGGTCGCGTCAAGCCAGCCAGGTCTGCGCCCAGCTCTCCAGCTCGACGAGCGCCGGCTCGAGCGCGCGGCCCATCGGCGTGAGCGCGTACTCGACCGTGCGCGCGGGCGGGCCGGCGCGCTCGGTGCGCACGACGATGCCGCGCGCTTCGAGCTCCTTCATGCGCTCCGACAGCAGCCGGTCCGACAGCTGCGGCACGGCCGCCGCGACCTCGGAGAAGCGCAGCGGCGAGCGGTGCATCAGCACGCGCACGATCGCGCCGGTCCAGCGGCGGCCGATCAGCTCGATCGCCTCGTGATAGCGCGGGCAGCAGCCCGGCGCCGCGGGCGTCGCGGTGCCGGGCGCGCCCATCAGGCCGCTTGCAGGGTGCGGGAGGCCTCGGTCGAGCCGTCGACCGGGACTTCGCCGGCGACGTTGATCATCGCCGTGAAGGACTCGAGCGCGACGGCGGCGATCGCCTCCAGCAGCTGCTCGTCGTCCCAACCGGCCTCGCGCGCCTCCTCGTGCAGGTGCGCCGGCGCGTGCCCGCCCTCGACGAGCGGGCGCAGGTAGCGCAGCAGCGCCGCCTCGCGCGAGTCCCTGGAGTCGAACTCGCGCGCGAGCGCGACTTCGTCGAGCCCGAGGCCGGCGGCGCGCGCGGTGCGCGAGTGCATGACGATGCCCGGCTCGGAGCGGTGGTGCTCGGCGACCGCGAGCGCGATCCGCTCGAGCGTCGCGAGCTCGAGGCGGCCGTGGCGCAGCTCGGAGCGGAAGCGCGCGTAGGCGCGCAGCGCGGCGGGCGAGCCGGCCAGCACGCCGAGGAAGTTCGGCAGCTGGCCGCCGCGGCTCATCGCGCTCTTGAGCACGGGCGCCGAGCCCTCGGGGGCGGTGAGGTCGTCGTGGATCTGGAACCTGCTCATCGGAGTCTTCATGGCGTCACCGATCGTGCCTGGTACTTACAAATGGTAAGCGTGGACCTTGTGCAAAATCCGCACAAGCCGTCGCCGCGTCGGCGCGGCCCGTGTCGGAGGGGTGCTCTCCTTATACGGATGCACCTAAACGCCGCCTCAGCGGCGGACCGGGCGCCTCGGCGCCCCTGGCTGCGTCCTCGGTCACTCGCCTGCAAAAGCAGGCCGCGTTCCCTGCGTCCTTCCCAGCGACGTCGCTGCATCCCGGTCCGAGCCTCAGGTCAGGCTCGTTGCGAGCCGGGCGCGCTTAGGCGCCGTGCGCGGTCAGGATCGCGACGAGGATCAGGAACACGCCCATCATTACGGCCCACAGCGCCGCGCGGTCGGGACGCGTGCCGGCGATCCGCTCGCTCGGGCGGCGCCGGCAGCCGCGCTGCGCGGTCGACCGGTACGGGCGCGGCGGCGGCGCGACCTGGCCGCGGATCACGACCGTCCGGCGGGCGGCCGCCGGCGCTTGCGGGCGGGGCGGGCGGGTCCGGTACCCGGCCTCTGCTGGTGGCATCGTCGTCGATCCTCTTCCTCGGGCTTACGGGGTTAGCTGACGGGCTCGCGCCGAAAGAGCGGCGCTACGCGCAGGAGCACGATTCGCCCCGTGGGCCGTGCGACGGCCCGGTTGGGTTCCCCGCTTCCCGCCCACGGACGGGAACTCAGCGGTCGTTTGACGGGGCGATCCTATCAACGAAGTGCCGTGATTCGCCTGCATCGCGCACGATCTTATGGAGCGTTGCGGCGGAATCGGAGGCGCGCGGCGGCAAAGTCCGCGCAGCGAGCGGGATCGTCTCGCCGCGCGCGCTACTTGCCCGCGGCCGCCGCCACGAACGCGGCGACCGCCTGGGCGTCCTGGCCCTGGACGATCTGCGCCGGCATCGTGCCGTTTCCGCGCTGGCGGCCGCTGTTGACCGCGTCGAGCACGAGCGCCTTGGGCGGCTTGAGCTGGTCGAGGTTCGGGCCGACCTTGCCCTGCGCGTCGGCGGCCGCGAGCGTGTGACAGCTGCCGCAGCGCTCGCCGAAGATCTGCTGGCCCATGCGCTCCTGGGAGGTGAGGTGCACGCTGGCGCCGTCGACCGTCTCGCTCTTGGCGTCGCGGTTGCCGGCGATCAGCAACGTCGGCACGGCGACGCCGATGCCGACGTAGAAGACGGTGAAGAAGATCGCCGCCGCGCGCCGGCCGCCGCGGCTCTGCGACTGCAGCGTCGCGCGCGCGCCGCGCGGGCCGCCGCGCAGCGCGACGAAGAACAGCACGAGCGCGACGGAGATCCAGAAGGCCAGGAACGCGAAGGCGGCGAGCATGTGCGGACGGGACCATATTCGATGCGCCCGCGGAAGGGCTGCTGGCGCGGGGCCGCCTGCGACGCCGCGCCCCGGGGCTCAGCGCCGCCCCCGGCCGAAGCTCATGACGGCGGGCGCGACGGCGCGGAAGTCGGCGCGCTCGCCCGCGGCGCGCGCGAGCTCGCGCTCGTCGAGCGGCGAGAGCTCGTGCACGGGCGCGAGCGGGCGGTCGGGCGCCTGCAACGCGTCGATGCGCCGCACGAGCACGTTGATCCCCCCGCCGGCGGCCGGATGGCGCTCGAGCCGGCCGGCGGCGAGCACGAGCGGCTCGGTGCGGATCGTCAGGCGGCTGCGCTCGTAGAGCGCCGGCGGGACGATCAGGTTGACGGTGCCGTGCTCGTCCTCGATCAGCATGAAGACGACGCCGCTCGCGGTGCCGGGCCGCTGGCGCGCGACGACGAGCCCGCCGAGGCGCACCTGCGCGCCGTGCGGGATGCGCGGGAGATCGGCGCTGGTGACCGCATCCCGCGGCAGGCGCTCGCGCAGCAGCGCGAGCGGGTGCGTGCGGGCGCTGATGGTCGTCGTGTCGTAGTCGGCCAGCATCGCCTCCCACGGGTCGAGCGCGCGCAGCGCGGGCGCGGGCGGCAGCTCGAGCCCGAGCGCCAGCTGGGTCCCCTGCGCGCCGGGCAGCCGATACCCGGCCCCGCCCGCCCCGGCGACCCCGAGCCGCCACAGCGCCGTGCGGCGCTCGCCGCCGGCGAGCGCGTCGCAGGCGCCCGCCCACGCGAGCAGCTCGAGCGCCGGACGGCCCGCGCCGGCGCGCGCGGCGAGGTCGGCGAGGTCGCGGAACGGCCCGCCCGCGCGGCGGGCCGCCGCGAGCGCCTCGGCGTCGGCCCGCTGGACGCCGCGCACGTAGCCGAGCCCGACCCGCACGACGGCGCCGCGCTCGCTCGCGCCCGGCTCGCCGGCGGCGCCACCTGCCACCCCGGCGCTGCGCTCGCTCTCCCCCGGCTCGCCGGCGGCGCCACTCGCCACCCCGGCCCCGTCCGCCGGCCGGTCGCGCGCCGGCACCGCCTCGACCGTGCAGTCGACCTCGCTGCCGTTCACGTCCGGCGCGAGCACCTCGATCCCGCGCCGCTGCGCGTCGTGGATCAGCGCGTCGGGCGGGTAGAAGCCCATCGGCTGCTCGTTGAGCAGCGCGCACAGCAGCTCCGGCGCGTAGTGGACGCGCAGCCAGGTCGACTGGTAGGCGAGCAGCCCGAACGCCGCCCCGTGCGCCTTCGGGAAGCCGAAGCCGGAGAAGCCGCGCACCATCGCGAAGATCCGCTCGGCCAGCTCCTCGCCGACGCCGTGCTTGGCCATCGCGCCCGCCACGAACGCCCGGTGATGAGCCTCGATCGCCGCCTGCGAGCGCTTGCGGCTCATCGCGCGCCGCAGGCCCTCCGCCTCGCCGGCGGAAAAGCCGGCGAACGCCATCGCGACCTCGATCACCTGGTCCTGGAAGATGATCGTGCCGAGCGTCTCGCGCAGCGGCTCGACGAGCGACGGGTGCTCGTAGGGGACCTCGTACGAGAGGTCCGCCCGCAGCCGCTGGCGCCGTTCGATGTAGGGGTTCACCGCCCCGCCCTGGATCGGTCCAGGCCGCACGATCGCGACCTGGATCGTGATGTCCTGCAGCGTCTCGGGCCGCGTGCGCAGCAGCGAGGACATCTGCGCGCGACTCTCGATCTGGAAGACGCCGGTTGTCTCGGCGTGCTGGATCGCCGCGTAGGTCGGCGGGTCGTCATAGGGGATGCGCGAGAGGTCGATCCGCTCGCCGCGCAGGCGCGCGATGTCCTCGACCGCGCGCTCGACCGCGCTCAGCATCCCGAGCCCGAGCAGGTCGATCTTCAGAAAGCCCGCGTCGGCGCACGAGTCCTTGTCCCACTGGACCATCTGGCGGCCCTCCATCGCGGCCGGGACGATCGGGCAGCAGTCGATCAGCGGGCGGGTCGCGACGATCATCCCGCCGGAGTGCTGGGAGAGGTGGCGCGGCAGGCCGTGCGCCTCGACCGCCAGGCGGGCGAGCCAGGTCCAGCGGCCGCCTTGCGCGAGGCGCTCGGGGCCGAGCGCGGACGCCACGTCGCGGTCGACGTCGCGCGCCGACCAGCCCTCCGAGCCGCGCGCGACGCGCTCGATCTCGCCCGGCGGCAGCCCGAGCGCCTTGCCCAGCTCGCGGATCGCCCCGCGCGCGCGATAGGTCGGGAAGGCGGCGACGAGCGCGGAGCGGTCCTTGCCGTAGCGCTCGTGGATGCGCGGGATCAGCTCGGCGCGCACGTCGCGCGGGAAGTCGAGGTCGATGTCCGGCAGCGCGGTCAGCTCGTCGTTGAGGAAGCGGCCGATAAAGAGCTCGTTGGCGACCGGATCGACGTGCGAGAGGCCGGTGAGGTAGCAGACGATCGAGGAGACCGACGAGCCGCGCCCGCGCCCGGGCGGCAGCAGCGCGCGGGCGGTGTCCGGCCCGCGGACCTCCAGCGCGATGTCGCGCGCCAGCTCGAGGATGTCGCGGTGCAGCAGGAAGAAGCCGGCGAGGCGCAGCTTCGCGATGATCCGCAGCTCCTCGTCAAGGCGCTGCTCGGCCTCGGCGCGCAGCGCTTTGGTGACCTTGTCCGGGCCGCGGGTCGCGTAGCGGCACTCGAAGGCGGCGTGGCAGGCCTGCGCGAGCTGGCGGTCGGCGTGCGGGTTCTCTTCCCCGGGGTAGCGGTAGCCGAGGTTCTCGGTGAGGTCGAAGCGGAGGCGCTCGGCGATGCGGGCGGTCTCGGCGACCGCCTCGGGATGGTCGGCCGCGAAGCGCGCCGCCATCGCCCGGGGGGTGGTGAGGACGTGGCTGAAGTTGCCGCGGCGCCGGGGCTCGGAGGCGTCGAGCGTGGTGTGCAGGCGCACGGCGACGAGCGCGTCCTGCAGCGGCGCTCGCGCGCGCGCGTGCGCGTGGACGTTGCCGCTCGCGACGGTCTTGAGCTCCAGCTGCCGCGCGAGCTGCGCGAGGCGGCGGTTGCGCGCGCGGTCGTCGCGCAGGTAGGGGCGCTGCAGCTCGACGCGCAGGCGGTCGCGGCCGAACGCGTCGCGCAGGGTCGCGAGGCTGGGCGCGTCGTGGACGCCGTTGCGCGCGCAGCCGCTGAGGCAGATCAGGCCGTCGGCGTGCTCGGCGACGGCGCCGAGGCCGACGTGCGGCTGGGTCGCCTGGCGCAGGCGGCCCGTGCGCGCGGCCGCCGTCCGGGTCGCGCCGGCCGATCCGGCCGCGCTCGCGGCGTCGCGGCCCGTGCGCGCGCCGGGGGCGGGCCCCCCGCCCGCCCCCGGCTCCCCCTTCGAGCGCGCCCCCATCGCGCGCGGGTGCGCGGCGGTTGCGTCCGCGCGGGTGGGATCGTCGGGCTCGTCGCCGCGCGTGTGCGCGTGCGCGCGCGTGACGAGCCGGCAGAGGTTGCGCCAGCCGCGCTCGTCCTCGACGAGCAGCGTCAGGTGGCGACCGTCGTCGAGCGTCAGCTCCGCGCCGTGCAGCGCCCGCAGCCCGAGCGCCTTGGCTGCCTGCGCGTGCTCCATCGCGCCGCAGAGGTTGTCGTGGTCGGTCAGCGCGAGCGCGCCGTGCCCCAGCTCGGCCGCCGCCGTGACCAGCTCGTCCGGCAGCGACGCCCCGTCGAGGAACGAGAAGGCCGAGTGCGCGTGAAGCTCCACATAGGACACCGAACGCATGTTCGCATCCGGCACCCCCGCTTGACCACCACCGATAGGCGGAATTTCCCCTCTTACTAATATCCAGTCTAATGCTGGAGTGGGGATCCTCCGGACACGCCGAGCATAGATGGGTGCCCCTCCCTTGCGAGCGTCGGGACCGAATTCACCCGGCGGCGGGCTACCGCTGCGCGAACCAGCCGCCGCTGCGCAGGTCGTGGAAGACGACGACGTCGCGGCCGCAGGCGGTGATCAGCTCCCAGTAGCGGCGGCGGATCGGGGTGCCGTTCCACCAGCGGTCCTCGACGAGCCAGGACTCGCGGATCGCGTCGACCGCGCGGCCGTCGACGACGAGCGGGCGGCCGTCTTCGGGCGCGGGGCGCACGCGGATGCGGCGCGGAGTCGCGAGGCGGTTGCTGCGGCGGGCCTCCGGCGCGGTCATCGGCGCGCCCCGGCCGTGGCTCGGCCCGACACGGCGAAACGGCGCTCTCCGCTCACTCGAACGGCGTCAGCAGCGCGCGGCGCTCGGGCACGCGCGAGTCGGGATCGACCTCGAGCACGCGCAGCGCGGCGTCCGGGCCGGCGGCCGCGCGCGCCTGGCGCACGCCCTCGCGCAGGCGCGCGGCGCGCGTCGCCTTGACCGCGTCGAGCAGCGAGCGCTGGTCGCGCGCGGGCGGGCCGAAGCGCCCCACCGCGAGCGCGAGCCGCTCGGCCGGCGCCGGCAGCAGCCCGAGCCGCGGCGCGAGCGCGAGCCGCATCCGCACCGGGTCGGCGAGCGCCTCGCGGAACGGGACCTGCTCGCGCCACGTCCCGCCCTCCACGAGCGCCGCCGACAGCACGACCGCGCGCAGCGAGCGCCCGCGACGCTCTCTGCGCGCCAGCAGCCGGTCCACGAGCAGCCCGAGCGCGCGGTGCAGCTGCACGCCCGACAGCGCCTCCGGCAGCTCCAGCTCCTCGGCCACGCGCTCGGGCGGCTCGCGCGGCGCGAGCTTCGCGTCGCCCCCGCGGGCCAGCTCGTGCGCCAGCAGGCCGGCCGCGCCGAAGCGGTCGGCGACAGCCGCGCGCGGCAGCGCCGCCAGCTCGCCGAGCGTCGCGATCCCGAGCCGCTCGAGCGCGTCCGGCAGCGCCACCGTCTCGCGCCGGCCGCGCAGCAGCGCGACGGGCAGCGGGGCGAGGAAGGCGGCGGCGGTGGCGTCGGCGACGGTGGCGTCGGCAGCGACGGTCGCGTCGGCGGCGCGCCCGCACCCGGCGCCCGGCGGGGCGACGCCGTGCCCGGCGGTCGCCACGCCGCCGCCCCCCACCAGCACCGGCCGCCGCGGCCGCGCGCGCGTCGCCGCCGCGAGCGCGCAGAAGCGCGACGGGCCGCCGCCGAAGCGCGCCGGCTGGCGCAGCGCGCGGCGCGCGGCCTCGACGACGCGCTCGCACGACCCGCCGTGCAGCCGCACGAGCCCGCGCGCCTCGAAGCACGCGAGCCCCGGCCGCTCGGACTCGACCGCCGCGCCGATCGACTCCAGCCGCACCAGCAGCCGCTCCCAGCGCTCGGCGACGCCGGCCGGGTCGGGCGGGATCAGCGCGAGCCCCGGACAGCGCGCGAGCGCCTCGCCCAGCGGCGTCCCGGCGCGCACGCCGTACGCCTCCGCGGCCGGCGAGACCTCCCCCACCCGCGCCTCCCGGGGTGGGTGGGATCGAGTCGGCGCGAGCGCCGTGGGCGCGCGCAGCAGCTCCTCGCGGTCGCCGGCGGCGACCGTCAGCTCGAAGCGCGGGATGAGGACGCAGAGGACCATCGGATACGAACACACGTTCGCACCCGATGGTCCTGCCGGCCACCGCCTTCAGGCAGATCCTCTCCACCTCAAGGCCGAGGCGAGCACGTCTACGTCTACGGCGACAGCGTCATCACCGGCTCGCCGTTGCCGGTCAGGCCGGTGCCGGTGCGCGTGCAGGTCCCCCCTCTCGGCGTCCCGGCGTTGTACGCCTGGCGCAGGCAGTTGCGCAGCGCGAGCTCGCCCCAGTAGTTGGGGTGCAGGTCTTCCTGCAGCTCGTATTCGCCGAACAGCGTCGTGACCGTGCGTATCTGGTTGATCCACTCGGTCTTGTCGACCGCGCCGGCGCTTCTCCACGACGCGAGCCCTCTCTCCTCGAGCAGGCCGACCGTGCTCTCGCACAGCCGCCGGCTGTTGAACGCCGACGACAGCTGCAGCGTCTTGACGTTCGTCAGTCTCGCGTCCGACGCCGCGCCGAGGACCGCGTTGTCGATCGTCGGCAGCGCCGATTCATTGGCCCAGTTGGCGTCGGCGTTCCAGATCCCGCAGCCGCCGACTTCCTGGCGGCTGAAGCCTTCCTCGGGATAGCGAAAGCCCGACCCGTTCGGGATCGGCGACTCATAGTCCTGCACGAGGATCGTGTACATCCCGTCGCTGTAGCCGGCGTTCGTCATCGCCGTGTGAATATTTAGGATCGCCCCCTTGATCGCGGCCCGCTGGGCGGCGACGTTTTCGGCCGTGAAGTTGGCCGTCACTTCCGAGTCGTCGTGGCAGTAGTTCTTCCACCACGACGGCGAGGTGAGCCAGTCCGTCAGGCAGTCCTGCACGATCGAGGCGAAATTGAAGTTGTTGCCCCCGATCGAGAGCGCGACGAGCTTGACGTTGTGGGTTCTCGCGTATTCCTGCAGCATGAGCGCCTGGCCCTTGTTGCCGCCGGAGTTGTAGAAGTCGATCCCCGGCTTGAATTCACCTTCGCCGCCCGTGAACGTCGAGGTCTTCGCGCCCGAGCAGGCGAGGTTGGCGCTGTTGATCCCGCCGCCGATGATGACCTCGGCCGCTAGCGAGCGGTGACAGCCGGCGATCGTTTCGGCGGTGTGCGATTCGTTGTCGTGGTAGGCGTGCACGCCGAGCGCGTCGATCCGCCATTCTTCTTCGTTCGTGTTGCCGGCCCAGCGGCCCGCCTCGCCCGAGATGTACGAGTCGCCGAGCGAGGCGACCGACGGCGTGCCGACCCCCGGCCCGTCGGCGCGCGCGAGGCCGCCGAGCGCAAGCGGCGAGAGCGCGGCGACGAGCGCGACCGCGAGCACGGCCGCGCGCCGGCGCGCGCGCATGCGCAAACGATCCTGCATGACCCATCCCTCCTGATTGGCGTGGGACGACCCCCATTCGTCCCTACGCGCCGATCCTACCGGCCGGTTGGCCGGCTAGCCAGAATCCGGTTGGACCGCCCACAGCCGCCACGTCCCCGGCACGCCCTTCAAGGCGTGCTCGCCGCGGTCGGCGAAGTCGATCCCGGACCCGACGACGAGGTCCTTGACGGTGCCCGAGACGAGCACCTCCCGCGGCTCCGCCAGGGCGCCGACGCGCGCGCCGATGTGGACCGCGAGGCCGCCGAGGTCGTCGCCGATCGCCTCGCACTCGCCCGTGTGCAGGCCGGCGCGCAGCTCGATCCCCAGCTCCGCGACCGCCTCGCGCAGCGCCAGCGCGCAGCGGATCGCGCGCGCGGGGCCGTCGAACGTCGCCAGCCAGCCGTCGCCGAGCGACTTCACCGGCCGCCCGCGGAAGCGCGCGACCTGCGCGCGCGACAGCTCGTCGTGGCGCGTTAGCAGGTCGCGCCAGCGGCGGTCGCCGAGCCGCGCCAGCGCCTCGGTCGAGCCGGCGATGTCGGTGAACAGGACGGTCGCGAGCACCGTGTCCGGCTCGGGAGGCGTGTGCGTGCCGGTCAGGAACCGCTCGACCTCGGCGAGCACGCGCTCGGTGTCGCCGACGACGATCAGGTTGTCCTCGCCCGGCAGCTCGACGTAGCGCGCGCCGGGGACGTGCTTGGCGAGGTAGCGCGAGTGGCGCACGTCGATGATGCGGTCGTCGCGGCGGTGCAGCAGCAGCGTGGGCGCGCGGATCGACGGCAGCACGTCGCGCACGTCGGTCTCGGCCGCGAGGCCGAACAGCGGGCGCAGCGCGCCCGGGCTCGCCGACAGCCGCTCGAGCTTGCCGAGCCAGCGCTGCAGCGCGACGTCGCCGGCGTGACTGGGCGCGAGCTGCGCGGCGCGCGCGCCGTCGCCCCAGTGCGCGAGCTGCTCGTCGATGCGCGCGGCGCGTTCGTCCTGCGAGCCGGGCCATTCGTAGCCGGGCGCGGCGGTGACGCGCGCCATCCCGGCGTACAGCACGAGCGCGCGCGTGCGGTCGGGGTGGGTGGCGGCGTACAGCATCGCCATCGCGGCGCCCTCGGCCTGCGCGAACAGGGCCGCCTCGCGCGAGCCGGCGGCGTCCATCACCGCGCCGAGGTCCTCCATCTGGTCCTCGAGCGTCGTCGTGCCCGTGATCGGGTCGCTCAGGCCGGTGCCGTGGCGGTCGAACAGGATCAGCCGCGAGAAGCGCGCGAGCCGCTCGAAGAACGCCGCGACGCGCGGCTCGGCCCACAGGTGCTCGACCTGCTGCAGGATCGGCGGCACGTAGACGACGTCGACCGGCCCGTCGCCGACGACCTGGTAGGCGATGTGGACGTCGCCCGCGCGGGCGTAGCGTGTCTCGGGCTCGGGCATCGAGGGAAGCCCTGAGCGTAGCGCCGCTACACGAGCGCCTCGCGCACGGCCCGCACCGCCGCCTGCACGCGGTTGGTGACGTCGAGCTTGTCGAGGATGCTGGAGATGTGGTTCTTGACGGTGTGCCGGCTGATGAACAGCTCGTTCGCGATTCCGTCGTTGTCCAGCCCGGCCGCCAGCAGCCGCAGCACCTCCTGCTCGCGCTCGGACAGCAGCGAGCTGGCGAGCGGCCCTTCGCCGCCGCCGCCGGCGCGCAGCCGGCGCACGAGCGCGGTCGCGACCTTCGGCGTTATGAGCGCCTCGCCCGCCGCCGCGGCGCGCACGCCGGCGAGGATCGTCTCGACCGGCGCGTCCTTGAGCAGGTAGCAGGAGCCGCCCACGCGCACGACGTCGACGACGTCGTGGCCGTCGGTCGTGCGCGACAGCGCCAGGACGTGCGTGCGCGGCGCGCTCGCCTTCATGCGGCGGATCGTCTGGATCACCGCGAGGTCGCGCAGCTCCGGCATCCCTGGGTCGACGACGACGACGTCGGGCGCGTGGCGCGCGACGAGCCGCAGGCCCGCCTCGACGCTCAGCGCCTCGCCGACCACGACGATCCCGTGGTGCTCGAGCAGGCGGCGCAGCCCGGAGCGGAACAGCACATGGCAGTCGATCAGGACGACGGTGATGCGACAGGTCTGCAGCGCCGTCCCGGGCACGCTACGGGCGCTCCTGCGAGGGCGCCGCGAGGCGCAGCGCGTCGTCGCGGCTGCGGACGCCGAGCCGTCTCATCGTGGTGGAGACGTGCCGGCGCACGGTCACGTCGGAGATCCCGAGCTGCTCGGCGATCTCGCCGGTCGAGCGCTTGCGCCGCAGCAGCGCGAGCACCTGCGACTCGCGCTCGGACAGCGTCGTCCAGCTCCCCGCGACGGTGCGCATGCGCCGCTCGCCGGCGCGCACGCGCAGGTCTTCGATCACGCGCGCGATCGCGGCGCGCGGCAGCGGCACCTCGCCGTCGAGCGTCGCGCACACGGCGCGCCCGAGCGCGTCCGGCCCGATGTGCCTGGGCAGGCAGCCGCTCGCGCCGGCGTGCAGCGCCTCGATCGCCAGCTCCTCGGTGCTCGGCTCGAACAGCGTCACGACGCGCGTCGCCGGCGCCGACAGCGCGATCCGGTCGACGGCCGCGATCGTGTCGCCCGGCAGGTCGACGGCCAGCAGGCACAGCGCCGGCCGGTGGACGAGCACGGCGCCGATCGCGCTCGGGACGTCGGCGGCCTCGCCGGCGACCGCGACCTGCACGCGCTCGAGCGCGTGGCGCATCGCGAGCCGCGTGAGCGGGTTCGCCTCGGCGATCACGGCCGTCGGCCGCGCCGTGCTCGGCGCGAGCGTCCCGCCGGCCGTGCCGGTGTCGCTGCTCGTGTCGTTCCCCCTCACGGGCACGCGTCCGGCGCGCCCGGAGCCTCGCAAGTCGGTCAACGTCCTCCCCTGGCCCCTCGTCTTCGTTGACACCGGAGACCGCCCCGCACACCAATCCTCGGCGTGTCATGGCCCTCAATGCAACCCTATCAGTTGCATCACGGAGCGCCCATCGCCTGCGGCCCCGGATCGTTCAATCAATTGAACGCCCAGATGAGGAAGCTGACCTATTGGGATCCGCGTCGCAAGCCGCCACACTGCTCGCAGGCATCGACGACGATTGCTCGGGGGAGCGATGGGGACCAGCAGGATCGACGCGGCCCAGGCCGCGTCCGCGCCGCGCCCAGGGACGGACCGCGTCGCGGGGCCGCGGCTGCGCCAGTGGCTGCGGGTCGCAGGCGGCGGCGGGATCCGCACCGCGCCGGCGCAGCTGCTCGACGAGCTCGAGCGCGAGGTCGCACTGCTGCGCGAGGAGAACGCGCGCCTGAAGGTGGCGCGCGAGCGCGCCGGCGAGCGGCCGATCGACGAGCGCGTGCGCGGCGCGCTGCTCGCACTCGATCGCGACCCCGCCAACGACGGCGACGAGCCGTGGGCGCTGCTGACCGAGTGCATGCTGATGCGCGACAGCCTGCTCGAGGCCTGCCGCGAGCTCGAGCAGGGCGCGCGCGAGCTGCGCCGGCGGCTGGAGTCGATCGTCCCCGACGCCGAAGGCTCCCCCGCCCCCGAACCGCGGCCCCACCCCGCCGCGCTCGCGCGCGACGACCTCGAGGGCGTCGCGTGAGCTCCCCCACGATCCTTCTGACGACCGAGGCCACCTACCCCTACGCCGTCGGAGGGGTGAGCTCTTGGTGTCATCTCGTGGTCGGCGGCCTTCACGAGTTCGCGTGGCAAATCCTTCCCATCCACGCGGGGGGTCGCCGGCCACGGCCCCTCTTCGAGCTGCCCGCCCACGCCGCGCTCGCCGGCCGGATCGAGGTGTGGGGCGAGCGGCTGCCGCGGCGGCGCTTCGTGCGCGATCGCGTCTACGGAGGCCGCCCGTCGCTGCCGGCCGAGCTCGCCTACGCGCTGCTCGACTGGGACCCCGACCACGCGGCGCTGCTCGACGCGCTGGCGTGGTGCCGGCGCCACCCCGGCGACCTGCGGGCGACGTTCCGCTCCCGCCACGCGTGGGAGCCGTTCGTGACCGCGCTGCGCGAGCTGCTCGGCGACAGCCCGCCGGAGGCCGGGCCGCTGCCCGAGCTCGACGCGGTCGACGCTGCCTCGCTCTACCAGCAGCTCTACTGGGTCGCGCGCACGGCGGCCGTCGCGACCCCGCCGGCCGACCTGCTGCACGTCACCGCCGCCGGCTGGGCGGCGATCCCGGCGCTCGTGCACCGGCGCCTGCACGGCACGCCGCTGCTGCTGACCGAGCACGGCGTCTACGTGCGCGAGGCCTACCTCGCGGCCGCGCGCAGCCGCGCGGGCGCGTCCGCGCGCTTCCTCTCCAGCCGGCTTGCGCGCGGGATGACGCTTGCGGCCTACGCGAGCGCCGACGTGATCTCGCCCGTGACCGCGGCGAACGCGCGCTGGGAGCGCAGCTTCGGCGTCCCCTCCGAGCGCATCCGCGTGATCCACAACGGGATCGACCCGCCGGACGCGTGCAGCCCGCCGCCGCGCGCAGGCCGGGTCGTGACGGTCGGGCGCATCGACCCGCTCAAGGACGTGCAGACGATGCTGCTCGTCGCCGACCGCGTCACGCGCCAGCTGCCCGATGCGCGCTTCGAGTACTGGGGCCCGCCGACGAAGGGCCAGGAGGCCTACGCCCGCGCCTGTGAGGAGCTGCACCGGCGCCTCGGGCTCGGCGAGCGGTTTCGCTTCATGGGCACGACGAGCGAGCCGCTGGAGGTGATGCGCGGCGCCGACGTGGTGCTGATGACGAGCATCTCCGAGGGCCTGCCGATGGCGGTGCTGGAGGCGATGGCGCAGGCGCGCCCGGTCGTCGCCACCGGCGTCGGCGGCGTGCCCGAGGTGCTGCGCGGCTGCGGGATCGTCGCGCCGTCGGGCGACGTGGCGCGGCTGGCGACCGGCGTCGCGACGCTGCTGCGCAACCCGCAGTTCGCGGAGCGGCTCGGGCGCCGCGCGCACGCGCGCGTCCACGAGCGCTACACGCAGGCCGCCTGCCTCGCCGGCTACCGCGAGCTGCTCGGCGAGCTGACCGGCCGCGCGCCCGCGCTCGCCGCATGAGCCGGCCGCCGCTGACCGGCGAGCGCGCCGGCCGGATCGTGCGCGCTCAGCTCGGGCGCCCGGCGCAGGACCTGCTCGAGGCCGCCGTCGTGCTCGAGGCCTGGGGCGGCGTCCCGAGCGACGCCGCGCTCGCGCTCGACGCCGGCGTGCTGCCGGCGCGCGCCGAGCCGCAGGCGAGGACCGCGAGCTGGACCGCCGCCGAGGACGACGACGGACGCGAGAGCATCGTCGCCGAGGGGATCGGCCTGCTGGTCGCGATCGTCGCGGTCGCCGCCTGGGCCGGGCCGCTGAGCCACCAGCTCGGCGTCGTCGCGCTCGCGCACGCGCTGCGGATCGCGCTGCCGCTCACGGTCGGGCTGCAGTGGGCGGTGCGCAGCCGCTACCTCGGCCGGCCCGGCGGGCTGCGCTGCCTGGCGCAGGAGCCGGTCCGGGTCCTGCTCGCGGCGGTCGCGCTCGGGCTGCCGCTCGGGCTCGTGCCGCGCGTCGGGCCGCTGGCGGGCGTGCTGACGCTGATCTGGGTCGGCGGGACGCTGCTCGCGCGGCGCGGCTGGGGGCTCGCGTACGCCATGCTCGTCGTCGGCGAGGCGGTCGCGCTCGCCGCGCATGCGCCCGCCGGATGGGCGCTCGCGGCGCTCGCCGCGCTCGTGCTGGCCGGCGTCGCGCTCGCCGTCGCGCTCGCGCGCGGACCGGCTCCCGAGGCGCCGGGACGGATGGCGCGGGCGCTCGCCGCGGGCGCCGTCGGCGCGCTGCTGGGCGGCCTGCTCGTCGGCGACCGCAGCCTCGGCTGGGGCGTGCACGGCGCGTTCCCCGGCCTCGCGCTCGTGCCGTCGGTGATCGGCGGCCTGTGGGGCGGCTACCGCCTGTGGCAGCTGCACACCGCGATCCCGCGCGGGCTGCGCGGCGTCCCGCTCGCGCAGGCGAGCGCGCCGGCGTGGGGCGGCCCGGCGATGCGGATTCTCGGCGGCGCGCTGGCACGGCTGGCCGGGGCGACGCTCGCGCTGTCAGCGCTCGTCGTCGCGGCGGCGCCGTGGACGCGCGGGACCGACGAGCCGGGCCTGCTCGCCGCCTTCGGCTGCGTCGCGCTGCTGTCGCTGCTGATCGGGCTGCACGAGTCGCTCGGCCATCCGCGCTGGGCGGTGACGGTCGCGGCCGCGAGCCTCGCGGTCGAGCTCGCCGCCGACCGCTGGCTCGCGGCGCCGGTGACGGGGCTCTCGCTGTGCGCCGCCGCCGCGGCCGGCTCGCTGCTCGCGCTCGCGCCGCTCGTGCGGCGGCTGCGGTCGCCCGGGCGGATGCTCGCGACGGCGCTGTGGATCAAGTGAGGGTCCGCACGCTCGCCATGCGACGCCGACACGCGGCCGGGCCGCGCTTTGAGCGGGACGCCGAGCGGGAGCGCCGGCGGCGCCGGCGCCACGCTCAGCAGGACGCGCGCCAGGCGCCGAGACCCGGCCGCTTGCGGATCGCGTTGATCCCCAGCCGCCGCGCCGGCGCGCAGAAGGCGCGCGGCGCCAGCGCGTACTCGGCGTCGTAGACGCCCTTGCCGGCACGCAGGAACGGCCGTGCCTTGGCGCATTCGCGGTATTGGAAGCACTGCTCGAGCACGGCGAAGTCGAAGCTGCGGGCGAGCTCGGGCGCCTGGTCGAGGTCGTTCTTGAGCGCAACCGCGAGGCCCTGCGCGTGCACCGCGCCGGCGACCCAGCGGTCGAAGCGCAGCTGGTCGGCGGCGCGCAGCGGGAAGCCGGTCGCGTTCGCGTAGCCGTCGACGTTGTCGGGCTCGACCGCGTCGAAGCCCTTCGCGCGGCAGGTCGCGAAGCGCGCGCGCAGCAGCGGCGCGAGCGCGGCGATCCGCCGCACGTCGAGCCAGCGCTCGCCGGGCCAGCCGTTGGCCGCGCCGAGCAGGCTGCGCGGGAAGCGGCGCGCGTCGGGCCGCCAGTCCTCCCAGGTGCCGGCGTCGACATAGCAGACGACGTAGCGCCCGGCGCGGTGCAGGCGCGCGACGGCGGCGCGGCGCGTGTCGAAGCCGTCGACGTCGTAGACACGCGCCGCGACGGCGGCGTCGAGGCGCCCGTCGAGCTGCCACTGCCAGGACGCGTGCGCGGGCGGCGGCCGCAACGGTAGCCGGGCCCCGGGCGCGACGCCTCCGCAGGCGGCGAGCACGACCAGCACGGCGAGCACGGGCGCTGCCCTCGACGTCACGGCGCGTGACGCTAACAGACGGTCATCCCCCGTCGAGTGCGTCGGTGAACCTGCGTTCATGCGATTGAACGCGAGAAAGGGTCATCTGACCTATTGGTGGACGCAGCGCGCGTCGGGACACTGGCGAGGACGTCCGACATCGCGAGCCTGGGGGAGCGCCGCATGCGTCTGAAGCCGTTTGTCATGGTCCTGTGCGCGTGCTGCGCGCTGCTCGCGCTCGCGAGCCCTCCGGCCGCGGCCGCCCAGAGAATCGACATGCGCGTGCTGCTGATGGCGGCCTACGGGACCGAACCCTCGTTCCTAGCCTGGCAGGCGCAGCTCAGACGCGAGGGCGTCCCCTACGACCAGCTCGTCGCGACGCCCGAACACGCGAGAATCAGAGCGGAAACGCTGGCGAGCGGCGAAGAGGCGAAGTACCAGGCCGTCATCGCCGCGACCGGCAACCTCGTGCGCTGCGAAGAAAGAGGCTGCTTCTCCGCGCTCGAAGCCGAAGAGTGGACCGCGCTCGAAAGATTCGAGGTGAGATTCCATGTGCGCCAGATCAGCGCGTACATCTATCCGGCTCCGGAATTCGGCCTCAACTGGCCGAGCACCGCGGGTTCCGTGGAAGGGCTGAGACCGAGCCTCGCGACCGCCGGCAGAACCGCGTTCGCGTACCTCGAAGGCCCGGTGACGATCGGCGCAGGGACGTATGGCTACGAGTCGACGCCGCTCGAAGCGGGCAATTTCACGACGCTCGTGACCGACGAAAACGGGGCATCGCTCGTCGGGGTCTACAGACACGCCGACGGACGCGAGGAGCTCGTGCAGACGGTCGACGGCAACCAGTTCCAGACGCACACGCAGCTGTTGCGCCACGGCGAGCTCGCGTGGGTCACGCGCGGCACCTACTTCGGCGACCAGCGCAACTACCTGGAGCTGCAGGTCGACGACGTGTTCCTGCCCGACGACATCTGGAACGCGACGACGCACGCGACCGACTACCTGCCCGAAGACGCGGTGCGGATGAATTCCGAAGACGTCACGAGAGCGGTGTCGTGGTCGAGATCGACCGGCTTGCGGCTCGACATGGTCTTCAACGGCGGCGGCAGCGTCGAATACAGAGAAGAACACGCCGGCAGCGACCCGCTCCTGACGTCGTTGAGAGAAAACGCCGCGACGTTCGGCTGGATCGACCACACCTACGACCACCCGAACCTCGACTGCTCGACGCAGGCGTTCATCGAAGGCGAGATCGACAGAAACGTCACCTGGGCCAGAGAAGCGGGCTTTACCGTGAACGGGGCGGAGCTCGTGACGGGCGAGCACTCCGGGCTCGCGAACCTCGTGCCGGGCAACCCGGGCACGATCGACCCGCCGTGGCTCGAGGAAGTGAGACAGTCGGGCGCTGGCGGCTCGCTCGCGGCCGGCAGATGGGAATACGCGATCACCGCGCTGGACGAAAGAGGCGAGACGATCCCGACGATCACCACGGTGACGACGAGCGGCAGCACGAGCCAGGTGACGCTCACCTGGGAGGCGAGCTGCCACACGACGAGCTACAAGGTCTACCGCCGCAGCTCGCCGGAAGGCACGTGGGCGCGTCTGGAAACGAGATCGCAGCCAGAACCGGCGTTCACCGACGAAGGGCCCGCGCTGATGAGCTACACCGACACGGGCGGTGCCGGCACCGCGGCCTCGCCGCCGAGCACGAACGGCGCGGCGCTCGCGCCCTACGGCCAGAACCCGCACTTCGCCGAAGCGCTGAGAGGTTCCGGGGTGGATGACGTCGCGACCGACGCGTCGAAGCCGTATCCGCAGACGCCGACCGAAGCGGGCGGTCCGACGTACGCGGCCGGCGCGTCGTTCGTCGACGGCCCGGCGCGCACCGTGCCGCGCTACCCGACGAACGTCTACTACAACGTCGCGACCAGAGAACAGCTGCTCGACGAGTACAACCACCTGTACCTGACGCCGGAACACGGCGGGGTGTGCGTGCTAACGGAAGTGACGACGTGCCGGACGACCGTGGCGACGTGGGAAGAATTCCTGTCGCTCGAATCGCAGCTGATCTTCACCCACATGATGGGCAACGATCCGCGGCCGCACTACTTCCACCAGACGAACCTCGCCGAGTCGAGATCGAGAGAAGGCGGGGTGCTGTACCCGGTGGTCGAAGCGACGCTGTCCGAGTACCAGAGATACTTCAACTCGACGGCGCCGATCGAGCAGTTCACGCACGCGCAGATCGGCGAGCTGCTGGCCGACCAGTCGACGTGGGCGAGCGCCGGCGGGAGCAGTGTCACCGGATACATAGAAGGCTCGGAGGTCGTGGTGACGAACGGCGGCACGGGCGCGGTGCCGGTCCCGATCAGCGGCACCGAATTCGGCTCCTCCTACGGCGGGACGAGATCCGGCTGGGACAGCGACGGAGCCGGGACGACGAGATACACGGCGGCGACGGCCTGGCCGTAGGGGCGGCGGGCGCCCCGGCCGCGCGGCCGGGGCGCTTGGGGTGCGGCGACGGCGGGGATGAGGAGGGCATGGTCCCTCCTCACGATCGCCTCGCGCGCGCCCGCGACGCCTACCGCGCATACGAGACCGGCGACCGCGCGCTGATCGAGCGGCTCCTGAGCGAGCGCGACTTCGTCTTCTCCAGCCCGCCCGATCCGGGGATCGACCGCGCGGCGTACTTCGAGCGCTGCTGGCCGAACGCGGGACGGATCCGGTCGTACGCGTTGGAGCGGCTGCTCGAGCTCGAGGGCGGCGAGGTGCTCGTCACGTACGAGGCGGAGCGTACGGACGGCACGCGCTTTCGCAACACGGAGATCCTGACGTTCGACGGCGATGGCAGGATCTGCCGCGTGGAGGTCTACTTCGGCTGGGACCTGTGATGGCGAGCTGGGATGACGTGCGCCGGATCGCGCTCGCGCTGGCGGAGACGGACGAGGTGGTCTCGCGCGGCGGGCGTCGCGGGCGTATCTCGAGGCGGCTCAATAGGGAAGCCCCGCCGAAGCGGGGCTTCCCCTTAGCAGGCCGATAGGCCGGATTCTGTCGTGAGCAGCCATCCATCTGTGCGGCCGACCTGGACCTCGGCGGGCAACCTGCGAACGGTCCGGCTTGGCCTTGCATCGGGTGGGGTTTGCCTGGCCGCCGCGTCACCGCGACGCCGGTGCGCTCTTACCGCACCATTTCACCCTTGCCGGCCCCCAGCACACATGGCGCTGGGCGCTTGGGCGGTGTCATTTCTGTGGCACTTTCCCGCGGGTTTCCCCGGGTCGGCGTTACCGACCACCCTGCCCTGTGATGTCCGGACCTTCCTCGAAGGGATCAACCTCCGCGACTGCTTGGCCTGCTCCCCCAGGGTAGCTCGCGCGCGCCGCGACCGCCAGGTGCGCAAGCGGCCTGTCAGGGCGAGCTGCGCCACGCAGCGATCACGGCGGCCGAGCGCGGCTACGCCACCGGCGCCGAACAGCGTCGGCGCACGCGGATCGCTCCGCTCGGCCACGGACGACGCAATCACATGCTCCGCATCAAGCCGACGACCTTCCCGAGGATCCGCGCCTCCCTGGTGCGGATCGGCTCCATCGACGTGTTCTCGGGTTGCAGGCGTATGTGATCGGGCTCCTGGAAGAAGGTCTTGACGGTCGCCTCCTCGCCGAGCAGCGCGACGACGATCTCCCCGTTGCGCGCCGTCTCCTGCGGGCGGACGACGACGAGGTCGCCTTCCATGATCCCGACGTCCTTCATCGACTCGCCGCGCACGCGCAGCAGGTACTCGCCGTCATCGCCGCCGCAGGCCGCCGGCGTCTGCACGTAGTCCTCGACGTTCTCCTCCGCGAGGATCGGCTGGCCGGCGGCGACATGGCCGACGAGCGGCAACCCGGCCGGGCGCACGGCGTTGCGCACGCTGCCGACCGCGCGGTCGAGCAGCTCGATCGCGCGCGGCTTCGTCGGGTCGCGCTTGAGCAGCCCGATCTTCTCGAGGTTCGCGAGGTGGGCATGCACCGTCGAGGACGAGGCGAGCCCGACCGCCTTGCCAATGTCCCGCACCGTCGGCGGATAGCCGTGGCGAGACGAGTACCGCTTGATGAACTCGAAGATCTCCTGCTGGCGCTTCGTGAGGTCGACCATCGTCGCGGGCGCTCCTAGGGGCGGGATGACGAGACGAACATGTGTTCGGACAGAATAGCGCCACATCGGACGGATCGGAAGCAGCGCCGCCCCCGCCCAGGCGGGCGCCTATACTCTCCCGGCCCTCGCGGCCGTGGCGGAATTGGTAGACGCGCAAGGTTGAGGGCCTTGTGGGGGGTTTCCCCCGTGGAGGTTCGAGTCCTCTCGGCCGCATTCCCCAGGCAACGGACGTCGTGCAAGCCGTCCTGCGTCCTCCAGTCGTGCTGTGACGCAGCGTGCCTTCGCCGCGAACGCCGGTCGCTCGACCGCGTCGAGAATGGTGCGAGCCCAGGCGATCGTCTGCTCTGCCCACGCGATCGCGGTCGCCCGCGCGACGGGACCAGGTCGTCCAAGGCGCCGTACCGCAGACCCACGCCGAATGGCGTGAGCCGATCGAACCTCCGACAGCTCCGGCGGCAACGGAGCGCCCGCGCTCGTCGACAGCTCGGCGAGCGCGCGGAGGCTATGGGTGAACGGGAACTCGACACCCGCGTACGGCGAGGACCGCTTTCAGCGCCTCCACCGCCTGCTGCGCGTGGAAGCCAACGATCCGGTCCGTCACGACATCGACATCGAGTAGCGCCTCCGCCGCCACCGCGTCCTCGCCAGCCAGGGCGAGCAGCTCGTCGGCCAGGTCGCGCTGACTTGCCATCAAGCGACGAGGACGCGTCCGTCGGCAAGCGCCGCGTGGACCAGGCTGCCACGCACGTTGCGCCACCACACGCGGTTCGCGCCGCCGCTCCTGCTCAAGGCGAGGACCGCCGCGCGTCTGCCGGAGATCCTCAGCGAGCTGGGGATCGCGGGCGGTGCCGTCTACGACGCGCTCGTCGGCCTCGCGGCCGCCGAGCACGGGGCCGCGCTGGCGACGCGCGACGCCCGCGCGGCCGCGACCTACGAGGCGCTCGGCGCGCGCGTCGTCGCCGTCGCCGACGCGCCCTCAGCCTGACTGCCCGAACGCCGTCCGCACGGCCTCGACGCCGGCCGCGGTGCGCTCCCAGTACCGGCTCGTCGTCCCCTGCTCGCGCAGCTCGCGCGCGGCGTCGGCGAGCGTGCCGTAAGCCGCGAACGCGAAGCCGCCGCCGACCGAGATGCGGCGGACGCCCGCCTCGGCCAGCTCGGCGACGGTCGGGCTGCCGCCGCGGACGAGCACGTTGACCGGCCGCGACACCGACGCGACCACCTCCCGGATCTCGTCGAGCGACTTCAATCCCGGCGCGAACAGCACGTCGGCGCCGGCCTGCTCGAACGCCTGCAGGCGCGCGATCGTGTCGACGAGGTCGGGGCGGCCGCGGACGTGGTTCTCGGCGCGCGCCGTCAGCACGAGCCGCGCCGGGCCGCCGGCGTGCGCGGCCTCGACGGCCGCTGCGATCCGCTCGACCGCCAGCTCGAACGGGTAGATCGGGTCGTCGCGGTCGCCGCTGTAGTCCTCGATCGAGCAGCCGGCGAGTCCCGCCTCCCCCGCCAGCCGCACCGTCTCGGCGACGTCGCCGGGCTCGCGGGCGAACCCGTGCTCCAGGTCCGCCGACACCGGCACGCCGACCGCCTCTGCGAGCTGCGCGCCGTGCGCGAGCGCCTGCTCGCGCGTCACGCCGCCGTCGAGCCGGCCCAGCGACGCCGCGAAGCCGCTGCTCGTCGTCGCCAGCGCCTCGAAACCGAGCGACTCCAGCAGCCGCGCCGAGCCGACGTCCCACGGGTTCGGCATCAGCAGCGGCTGGCCCGCGCGCTCGTGCAGCGCCCGGAACCGCTCTGCCCGTTCGGCCTGGCCGTCCATGCACGGACCCTACTCGGGCCCGTTCGGCCGCGACTCAGCCTGCATCCAGCTCCGACTCGTCGGCGAGCGCGGTGGCGAACCCGAGGGCCCGGGCGATCGAGCCGCCGGCGCTGACCACGCGGGCGCTGCCGACGACCGGAGCGACCGCGATCAGGACGCCCTGGACCTGCTCGAGGCTCAGCCCGAGCTCCGACGCGGCCCCGAGGTTGACGAGGTAGGACGCCGGGGGAGCGTCGACGGCGGCCAGGGCGGCGATCCGCACGAGCATGTACGTATCGGCGTCCAGGCCGGAGCGTTCCGGCACGCCTTCGTTCATCTGCACGAGCGTGTCGAGGACGGGTGCGTTCACCTCAGCCATGCGATTGCTCCTTTCGAGAGCTTGTGCTCATAGGCTTGCCCGATGTCGGTGGATCCGTCCCCCGGCCGGCAAGCGGGCGTCGAGGAAGCTCGACGGCGCTCCGCAGAACGCACGGGCTCTCGCTGAGGAGGTGAACGGATGCGGGCCGCGTCGGGCGCCCTACTCCGCCCCCACCACCACCGTCCCCGCCAGCATGTCGTGCAGGCCGCGGCGGCGGTCGTCGAACAGGATCGGCAGGAAGCCGGCGAACAGGGGGATCGCGGCGAGCACGAGCGCGGCGAAGCGCAGCAGCGCGCGGGAGGGTCGTAGCGAACCGGGCTCGCCGGCCGCCGCGGCGCGCCGGACGCGGATGTGCAGGACCCGGTTCCCCGGCGTCTGGCCGGTCGTCGCCCAGAACGTGACGAAGTAGCCGACGACCCAGACCGCGAACGCCGCGCCGCCGATCGCGATCGCGGTCGTGCGGACCCAGTCGGGCAGGTGCAGGATCGACAGCGCGAGCGCCACCGCCGCCCCGACCGCGAGCGCGACCGCGTTGACGATCGCCGCGTCGAGCGCGAACGCGATCGTGCGCGTCACGAGCCCTTCGAAGCGGGCCGGCGGCGGAGGCGGCGCGCCGTGGATGCGCTCAGCGACGCGCTGGGCGGGGCTGGGGGGAGGAGCGGGACCGGCCGGAGCGGCGCCATCGGCGCCAAGCGGCTCGTCGGCAGCGCGCGCGGGCTCGCGCTGCGCCGTCACGCCGCGCCGCCCGCGCCGAGGCCGTCGCCGGCCTCGCCGCCCGGTGCGCGACGCCCCACGACCCGCCGCGCGACCCGTTCCAGCCACGCGTCCGCCTCGCGCGAGCGCGACCGCACGCCGCCCGCGACCTGGTCCGCGAAGCCCATGCTCTGGCGCGCGATCGCGTCGGTCACCGCCGGGCTGCCGGCGATCTCCTCGACGAGCCGCCACAGCTGCTCGCTCTGCAGCAGCTCCGTCACGGCGCGGTCGACCAGCTCGCTCTCGATCACGCGCGCCAGCGCCCGTTCGACCGCCGGGCTCGCCAGCGCCGCCTCGACGACTCGCTCCAGCTCCGGCCCCTGCAACGCCCGCGCCGTCACGCGATCGACCACCTCGCCGGCGGTGCGCGAGTCGAGCACCGCCGAGACGACCGCCAGCACCGCCGCGTCGAGCACCGGCGCGCTCGCGCGCCACCACGTCCGCCCCGCCCACACTGCCGGCGCCAGCGCGAGCCCGGCCAGCGAGCGCACGGCCGAGCGCGGCGCGCTCGCGCCGGGCACCTCCGCGCTGTCGTCCAAGCCGCTCACGGTGTGCACGAAGGGTCTGCCCGCCGGAGCGGGCCGGTCACACCTCCGGCCGCGCCTCCTCGGCCGGCGCGACCCCGGCCCCTGCCCCGTTCGCGCCAGCGCTCCCCGAGGGGTCGCCCACCTGCCGCGCCAGCACGTCCATCCGCGCGTAGTGCCCCACCGCGTCGAACCAGCGCTTCGCGTGCAACCCGGCGCGCAGGTCGCAGTCGGCGATCGCGATCCCCTCCTCGTCGTACAGCGGACCCGCGATCACCTCCCCCCACGTCGGCTCGACGATCGCCGCGCCGCCGCGGCCGAAGACGTCGCGATCCGCGGGCAGCGGCAAAGGAAAATCCTCCGGGAACGCGCTCGCCGGGATGTACTGCGGCGCCGAGACGACGAACGCGCCCGACTCGATCGCGATGTGGCGCATGCTCGCCAGCCAGCCGTCGCTGTCGTCGGCGGTCGGCGCGACCCAGATCTGCGGACCACCCCGGTAGACCGCCCAGCGCGCGAGGGGCATCCGGTTCTCCCAGCAGATCAGCCCGCCGATCCGCCCCAGCGGCGTGTCGACCGGCGCGAGGTCGTCGCCCGCGCCGACGCCGTGGAACAAGCGCTCCTGCATCGTCGGCATCAGCTTGCGGTGGCGGTGCAGCAGCCCGCCGGGCCCGAGCAGCAGCAGCGTGTTGTAGAGCGATCCGGGCCGCCGCTCCTCGCGCTCGTTGACGCCGATCGCCAGGTGCACGCCGCGCCGCGCGCAGACGGCGGCCAGCTCGTCGACGAGCGGCCCGGGCACGTCGACCGAGTTGGCCCACAGCCGCTCCCACAGCTCGTCCATCCCGCCGAACGCGCTCGCCGCCCGCGCCCACGCGTTGGACTGGTAGAGCGGCACGAACGTCTCAGGCAGGACGACCAGCTGCGCCCCGTCGTCGGCCGCCCGCTCGGTCAGCGCTACCGCCTTCGCGACGCTCGCCTGCGCGTCGAGGATCACGGGCGTCGCCTGCACCGCCGCGATCCGGACGGTCGGGAACTCGGTCATCCTGCGGCGATCATACGCCGCACGGCAGAACGCAGAGCGGGCCGGAGCCGGCGGGAGGACGCCATGCGCGAGCCGCCGCGCGACGGGCCGACGGCGAAAGGAGCCGGCCCACGCGCGTGGAAGAGACCGGTTCGTGGCGGAAAGACGATCAGCGAACGCGGTCGGTGGGTAGGCTGATACGGCCGTGACCGAGCTTGAGCACCTGCGGGAGGAGCTCACGCGCCTCGAGGCACAGCTCGCCCTGCGCGAACGCGAGGCCGAGCAGCGTGAGCGTGCGCTGCGCCGCTCCTACGAGGCGACCGTGCGCGCGCTCGCGGACGCGGTCGAGGCGCGCGACGCGTACACCGGCAAGCACGCCGAGCGCGTCGCCGCGTACGGGATCGAGCTGGCGCGCGCGCACGGGATGCCGCGCGCCGCGGACCCGGAGATCGAGTTCGGCTTCCTGCTGCACGACGTCGGCAAGGTCGCGATCTCCGACGTGATCCTGCACAAGCCGGGCAGCCTGACGTGGCGCGAGCGCGCCGAGATGCGCCGCCATCCCGTGATCGGCGAGGAGATCGTGCGCGGGATCGACTTCCTCGGCGACGCGCGCCGCGTCGTGCGCTCCCACCACGAGCGCTGGGACGGCGGCGGCTACCCGGACGGCCTCCACGGCAAGCGGATCCCGCTCGCCGCGCGCGTGTTCGCCGTCGCGGACGCGTTCGACGCCCTCACGAGCGACCGCCCCTACCGCGCGGCCGCGAGCTTCGAGCAGGCGCGCACGGTGATCCGCGCCGGCGCCGGCACCCAGTTCGACCCGGACGTCGCGCGCACGTTCGACGAGCTGCCCGACGAGCGGCTCGACGAGATCCGCATGACGCTCGCCTGAGCGCGTCTGGCGAACGCGGGCGCCCGTCGGGCAACGAAGCAGCCGGCGAAGTGCGCTCCGCACATGAGCCGGCGATGACGCCGACCACGAGCTTCGCTCGCGGTGCCCGCGGGATGCCGGCGCCGCCAAGCGCGCTCAGGAGATCTTCAAGAGCACGATCGTGTTCACGGCGAACACGACCGCGAAGAAGACCGTCCAGCGGTTGAGGTTGCGCTCGACGAGCGAGCCGCCGCCGAACGGGCCTTCGCCGCTGCCGACGCCGAACGCGCCGGACAACCCGGTGTCGCGCCCCGAGTGCATGAGGATCAGGAAGATCAGGACGACGGCGATGCCGACCTGGACGACGCCGAGCAGCGTGTACATGACCCGCCCATTCTAACCGGGCTCGCCGTCCGGCGGGCCGCCGACGCGGTCGAGCGCGCGCAGCAGCTGCGCCGCCTCGGCGCGCAGCGCGCCGTCGAGCGCCTGCCAGTCCTGCTCGGACAGCTTGCCGGTGCGGTGGTCGAGCTCGGCGTCGCGGATCTCGCGGTACTTGGCTTCCTTCGCGGCCTCCAGCTCGCGCCGCTGCGCCGCGTCCGCCGCGTCGCGCGCCGTCTCGGCGCCGCCGGCCGCGTCGCCGTCGCGCGCCGCCCGCCGCAGCGGCGCGCTCACGAGCACGACGACGACCACGACGACCGCAAGCACGATCAGGAACTCCACGGCGGCCGCCGTCCTACGAGCGCGCCAGCTCGCGCGCGACGCGCGCCGCGTAGGCGGCGCCGACGCGCCGGCGCGTCGCCAGCGGCGCCGGCCACAGCGCGATCAGGCCGCCGAGCGCGACGACGATCGCGCCCAGCCAGATCCACGTCGCCAGCGGCGAGACGATGAAGCGGAAGTCGGCCGGCCACGGCTGCGTCACGAAGCGACGCGCGACCGCCGCGACGGCCGCGTCGCGCAGCGCGAACAGCTGATCGACGGCGGCCTGGTTGGGCGGCTTGCCGCCGCGCGTCAGCCCCGCCATCGCGCGTTCGAACGTGCGGTTGCCCTCGTTGACGATCCCCTGCAGCGGCGTCAGGTCGGGGGCGATCACGGTCCAGATGTCGCGCCCGAGCCCGGCCCGCAGCCCGACCTGGCTCTCCGCCTCGCCGCCGAAGAAGCGCCCGACGATCCCCTGACTCGGGTCCTGGGATGGATAGAACCCGCGTGACGTGCGCAGCGTCGCGACGTGGCGTCCGCCCTTCGATACGTCGAGCACCGCACCCAGCGAGATCTTCTCGGCCGACGGCACCGACGTCGCGCGCACGTAGCGGATCGTGAAGCCGTCGACCCGCGCGGACTGGCCGGGCTTCAGCGACACGTCCTGCGCGTGCTGGAACGACGACGAGGCAGCCACACCGAGCAGCAGCACCGCGAAGCCGACGTGCACGAGATAGCCGCCGTAGCGACGGCGGTTGCGCCGTACGAGCGCCACCAAAGCGACCGGCGGCGCCTCGCGCGCGCTCGCCTGCCGCGCGCGCATCCCGCGCCAGAACTCCTGCCCGACGCACGCGAGCGTGAACGCGACTGCGCAGAACAGCAGCAGCGCCTTCGGCTCGGCGGTCACCCCATGCACGAGCGCCAAAGCGACCAAAGCGACAAGCGTCGCGCCCAGCGGGAAGACCAGCTCGCGCCGCAGACCCGCCATCGTCACGCGCCGCCACGGGATCAGCGGTCCCAGCCCTGACAGCGCCACGACCGCCAACGCCAGCGGCACCGTGTACCGGTCGAACCACGGCGGCCCGACGGACGTCTTCGTGCCGGTCACCGCCTCGGAGATGAGCGGGAAGAACGTCCCCCAGAAGATCACGAACGCGAGCCCGACGAGCAGCACGTTCTGCAGCAGGAAAGCGGCCTCGCGCGACCAGATCGAGTCGATCCGGTGCTCGGAGCGCAGCGCCGCGCGGCGCGAGACGACGAGCGCGACCGAGCCCGCCACCATCGTCGCGATCAGCGCCAGGAACGGCACGCCGAGCGAGTTGGCGCCGAACGCGTGGATCGAGTCGAGGATCCCGGAGCGCACGAGGAACGTGCCGAGGATCGCCAGCACCCCCGTGCCGAGCACGAGCGAGGCGTTCCACACCTTCAGCATCCCGCGCTTCTCCTGGATCATGATCGAGTGGATGTACGCGGTGCCGGCCAGCCACGGCATCAGCGACGCGTTCTCGACCGGGTCCCAGGCCCAGTAGCCGCCCCAGCCCAGCTCGGTGTAGGACCAGCGCGCCCCGAGCACGATCCCGACCCCGAGGCACAGCCAGGCCGCCAGGGCGAAGCGGCGCGTGCCGGCGATCCACTCGGACCCGAGCCGTCGCGTCACCAGCGCCCCGATCGCGAACGCGAACGGGATCGTGAACAGCGTGTAGCCCGAGTAGAGCATCGGGGGGTGGAACATCATGCTCGTGTGGCGCAGCAGCGGGTTGAGGCCCGCGCCCTCCGGCGGCGGCGCCGCGAGCGTCGCGAACGGCTGCGCGAAGAAGATCGTCAGCACGAGGAAGAACGAGCCGAAGCCGAGCAGCACCGCGGTCGCGACCGGCGCGATCTCGCGCAGCCGCCGGCGGGTCAGCGCCAGCACGAGGCTCGACCAGACCGACAGCAGCCACACCCACAGCAGCAGCGAGCCCTCCTGCGAGGACCACGCGGCGGTCGCCTTGTAGAAGGCCGGCGTCGTCGTGGACGAGTGCGAGGCGACGATCGAGTAGGAGAAGTCCGAGCGCAGGAAGGCCGCCTCGAGGATCGCGAACGCGAGCGTCAGCACGCCCGCGAGCGCGTAGACCGCGCGCCGGCCGGAGTCGACCCACGCCGGTCCGCCGCCGCGCGCGCCGTAGAGCGACGCGCCGATGCCGTACAGCGCGACCGCGAGGCCGAGGATCAGCAGCGCGCGTCCGACGAGCGCCATCAGGCCGAGGAGGATCCGGCGGGACCGGGTGGAGCGACCTGGAACTTCGACGGGCACTTCGTGACCATCGAGTCCTTCTCGCCGACGAACGTCGTGGCGCCGGCGCTGCGGCGCACCTGCACCATCACGCCGCGCCCTTCGCGGAACGGGTCGGGCACGAGCCCCGTGTAGCGCACGCGCGCCTCGACGTGGCGGCGGTGCGGGTCGAGCACGGCGAACCAGAGGACGGTCCCCTCGCGCCGCACCGAGCCCTGCGCGACCGTGCCGGCGAGCGTGTACGTGCGGCCCGGCACGGCGCTGTCGAGCAGCTGGCCGGCGGTGCGCTCGTCGCTGCCGGCGGAGAAGCTCGTGTAGATCAGGGCGCTGCCCGCGAGCAGCGCGGCCGTGAGCGCGGCGACCAGCCGGATCCGGCGCTTGCGGGACGGATTCATCGGGCAGCCATTATCCCAGACGCGCCGAGAGAGGAGCTCCGGCGCCCACCGCGAAACATTCGTGTGGGTTTTGGCGTTAATGCAAGTGACCGTGCCAACGAGAGAGCACCGCAGGATCCTTCGCCGGGGGTCGCGCCCGGCGTCTCGGAGCAAGGTGGCGCCGATGCCGTCGACGGCCGCGAGGGCCGTCGTCGAGGCGCCCGTTCAGCAGGCGCGCGAGCGCGCCGCCGGAGGCCCCGAGGACGTCGCCCGCTACGAGTGCAGCTGCGGCTACGTGTTCCGCGCCGAGGTCTCGGCCTCGGTCGGATGCCCGCAGTGCGGCTGCGCCCAGGCCTGGTAGCGACCCGATCGGCTCCGCGACCGGCGGCCGAAGGGCCGCCCGGCTCGCCCCTGCGCGGCGCCGCGCTGCGCCGTCAGCCAGCCCGTGCCCGCTCGATCGCGGGCCACACGAGCGCGACGGTGCACTCGACGAGCTGCTCGCGCGACGCCTCGGGATGGCGGAACCACCAGCTCGCGAGCCCCTGGATTCCGGACCGGACCAGCTCCGCGAGCATCTGCAGCCGACAGACGCGGTCGGGGTGGCGCTCGAAGACGCCCAGGTCGCCGAGCGCGCCCGCGATCTCGTCGACGACGCGCTGCTCGAGCTCGAGCCCGAACGGCGAGACGGCCGCGCTCTGCAGCTCGAGGAACAGCAGCCGCGAGGCCGCCGGGTGCTCCTCGACGTAGCCGTAGAAGGCGGCGATCGCCGCATGGACGCGCTCGGCGCCGCCGGAGCCGAGCGGCTCGAGCGCGCGCTCGACGACGGTCTCGAGGTCGGCCTGGATCGACTGCAGAAGCTCCGTGTACAGCTCGCGCTTGGAGGCGACGTGGTCGTAGACGACGGCCTTCGAGACGCCCGCAGCGGCGGCGATCTCGTCCATCGGCGCGCCATCGTAACCGCGCAGCGCGAACGTCTGCAGGGCAGCCTCGAGGATCGTCGCGCGGCGCTCGGAGGCGGGCATCCGTCGCCGTGCGGCAGCGGTCAGCGGCGCGTCGTCGCTCGGATCGGGTCCCGGAGGCACGCGCAACTCTTACCATTTAATGGAGCATGTAGACCCGCTCCTGCGGGGATGTTCGCCCGCTATTTGGCGCTTTAACGCTCAGCCAGGGCGAGTAAGGGGCTCAAGCACCCGCGGCGCGCGCGACGAACCAGTCGAGCGCGGCGGGATTCGCCAGCGCGTCGCGGCTGGCCGCGCGCTCCGGCGCGACCCCCATCAGGATGCGCTTGACCGGGACCTCGAGCACCTTGCCCGACAGCGTCCGCGGCACCTCGGCGATCTGCTCGACGGCGTCCGGGACGTGCCGCGGCGAGCAGTCCTCGCGCAGCTTGCGGCGGATCCGCCCGACCAGCTCGTCGTCCAGCCGCGCGCCCTCGCGCAGCACGACGAACAGCTCGATGTAGCCGTCGGTGCCCGCCTTCGGCAGGTCGACGACGAGCGCGTCGAGCACCTCGTCGAGCGACAGCACGGCGCGGTAGAGCTCGCTCGTGCCCATGCGGATCCCGCCGCGGTTGATCGTCGAGTCCGAGCGCCCGGAGATGACCGCCGTGCCGCGCTCGGTGATCTCGACCCAGTCGCCGTGACGCCAGACGCCCGGGTACATGTCGAAGTAGGACTCGCGGTAGCGCTCATCATCCGGGTCGTTCCAGAGGTAGAGCGGCATCGACGGCATCGGCTCGGTCACGACCAGCTCCCCCACCTCGCCGACCACCGACCGCCCCTCGGGGTCGAACGCCTCGACCTTGCAGCCGAGCGCGCGCGCCTGCAGCTCCCCGCGATAGACAGGCAGCGTCGGCACGCCGCCGACGAACGCGGTGCAGACGTCCGTCCCGCCGCTGGTCGAGAACAGCCAGGTGCCGGCGCCGAGCTGGTCGTAGACCCACTCGAAGCCCTCGGGCGACAGCGGCGAGCCGGTCGAGCCGACGCTGTGCAGGGCAGAGAGGTCGTGGCGTTCGCGCGGCCGGATCCCGTCCTTCATGCACGACGCGATGTAGCTCGCGCTCGTGCCGAAGATCGTCACGCCCGCGTCGGCCGCCAGCTGCCACAGCGTGTCGAGCGACGGGTGGCCCGGGCTGCCGTCGAACAGCACGATCGAGGCGGGCGTCAGCAGCACGCCGACGAGGAAGTTCCACATCATCCAGCCCGTCGTCGTGAACCAGAAGACGCGGTCGCCGGCCTGCGCGTCGAGGTGGAGGTGCAGCTTCTTGAGCTGCTCGAGCAGGATCCCGCCGTGGCCCTGCACGATCGCCTTCGGCAGGCCGGTCGTGCCGGAGCTGTAGAGGATCCACAGCGGATGGTCGAACGGGACCTGCTCGAACGTGAGCTCGGGAGCATCGCCGGCAGCGGCCAGGAAGTCCTCCAGCAGCACCGCGTCGCGCAGCCGCGCCGGGTCCGGCGCCGGGTCGAGGTACGGCACGAGCACGGTGCGCTGCAGCGTCGGCAGCTGGGACTGCAACTCGGCGAGCACGTCCATGCGGTCGAACGCGCGGCCGTTGTAGCGGTAGCCGTCGACGGCGATCAGCGCCTTCGGCTCGATCTGCGCGAAGCGGTCGACGACGACCCGCGCGCCGAAGTCCGGCGAGCAGCTCGACCAGGTCGCCCCCAGCGACGCGCACGCCAGGAAGGCGGCCACCGCCTCGGGCGCGTTCGGGAGGTAGGCGACGACGCGGTCGCCGGCGCCGACGCCCTGCGCCCGCAGCGCGCCCGCGATGCGCGCCGTCAGCGTCCGCAGCTCGCCCCAGGTCATCGCCGCGGGCGTGCGCTGCTCGGACGCGTGGCGGATCGCGACCGCGTCGTCGTCGCGCCCGCGGAAGATGTGCTGCGCGTAGTTCAGGCGCGCGCCTTCGAACCACTGCGCGCCGGGCATCTCGCGGCGCCCGAGCACGCGCTCGTGCTGCCCTGATGCCTGCACGTCGAAGTACTCCCAGATCGACGCCCAGAAGTCCTCCAGCTCGTCCACCGACCAGCGCCACAGCGCGTCGTAGTCGCCGAACGACAGCCCGCGCGTGCGCTCCAACCAGGCCTCGTAGCGCGTCAGCGTCGCGCGCTCGATCCGCTCGGGGCTCGGCGTCCAGAGGATCGGCGGGGCGGCAGCGCTCATCGCGCGCCGCAGTGTACGCCCGCCGGGTGCAGGCGACCGTCCGGTCGGCTCAGCCGAACTTGCCGGTGACGTACTCCTCGGTGCGGGAGTCGTCGGGGTTCGTGAAGATCTTCTCGGTCGCGCCGAACTCGACCAGCTCCCCGTCGAGCAGGAACGCCGTCGCGTCCGCGATGCGCGCAGCCTGCTGCATGTTGTGGGTGACGATCACGATCGTGACGCGGCGCTTGAGCTCCTCGACGAGCTCCTCGATCTTCAGCGTCGATATCGGGTCCAGCGCGGAGGCGGGCTCGTCCATCAGGATCACGTCGGGGTCGACCGCGAGCGCGCGCGCGATGCAGAGGCGCTGCTGCTGGCCGCCCGACAGCCCGATCCCGGGCCGCTGCAGGCGGTCTTTGACCTCGTCCCACAGCCCGGCGCCGCGCAGCGCCCCCTCGACCTGCTCGTGGGAGGCCTTGCGGGCGGTCAGCCGCAGGCCGGCGGCGACGTTGCCGTAGATCGACATCGTCGGGAACGGGTTGGGCTTCTGGAACACCATCCCGATCGCGCGGCGGACGGCGACGACGTCGATCTTCTGGTCGTAGACGTCGAGGTCGTCGAGCAGCACGCGCCCTTCGGAACGGGCGCCCGGGATCTCCTCGTGCATGCGGTTGATGCAGCGCACGACGGTCGACTTGCCGGAGCCCGAGGGGCCGATCAGCGCGGTCGCCTGGTTGGGCGCGAACGTCAGCGACAGGTCCTTGACCGAGTGCTGGTCGCCGTACCAGGCGTTGAGGCGCTCCAGCCGCACCGCGCGGGCCGGCGCCTGGACGGCGGCGGCGCGATCGGCGCTCGGGCGCTCGCTCGCCTTCGGCACGACGGGTTGCGGGGACACGGGCGTTCTCTCCGGCGGCGCGGGCGGGACGTCGCGGCGGATGGCGTCGGGGGCTGGGTCGCTCACGACAGGCGGCTCCTGCGCTGGATCATACGGGCAAGCAGCGTGAGCACCAGGACCATCGCGACCAAGGTCAGCGCAGCCCCCCATGCCATCTGCACAAGACGGTCCTGCGCCTGGCCGACGTTCTGGAAGATCAGCGCCGGCAGCGAGTTCATGCGGTTGTTGACGTTGAAGGTCGTGTCGTTGACGACGGCGGCGGTGAACAGCAGCGGCGCCGTCTCCCCCGCCGCGCGCGCGATCGCCAGCAGTACGCCGGTCACGATCCCCGGCAGGGCGGTCGGCAGCACAACGCGCGCGATCACCCGCCAGCGCGGCGCGCCGAGCGCATACGCCGCCTCGCGCAAGGTGTCGGGCACCAGCAGCAGCACCACCTCCGCGGAGCGCGTGACGATCGGCAGCATCAGCAGCCCGAGCGCGACCGAGCCCTTCCAGGCGGCGAACGAGCTGCCGCCGACACCCGCCAGCACGAGCGTGATGTAGACGAACAGGCCGAAGACGATCGACGGCACGCCCGTCATCACGTCGATGAAGTAGCGCACGGCGTGCGCGAAGCGCGACGCGCGCCCGAGCTCGACGAGCCAGATCGCGACGCCGACGCCGACCGGCACCGCGACCGCGGTCGCCAGCCCGACCATCACGATCGTCCCGAGGATCGCGCTCTTGATCCCGCCCGGCGAGCCGAGGAACGAGCCGGTCGGGTCGGTCGTCCAGAAGTCGAGACCGATCGAGCTCAGCCCCTGCTTGAGCAGGTAGTAGACGATCAGCACGAGCGGGACCAGCGCGACGAGCGTCAGCAGCGCGACGAGGCCGCGCGCGACGCGGTCGGCGCGGCGCCGGCGGGCGCTGGTCGGCGGCAGCGCGAGGGCGCTCACGCGGCCATCCCCGCGGCCGGCGTGCGCGCGGCGCGCTGGCCGCGCTCGGCGCGCAGCACGAACGCGCGCGCGATCGCGTTGACGACGAGCGTCAGCACGAACAGCACGAGCCCGGCGGCGATCAGCGCGGCGCGGTGCGTCGGATCCGACGCCGCCTCGCCGAACTCGTTCGCGATCACCGCCGCGAGCGTGTAGCCCTGCTGGAAGAGCGAGTGCCCGACCGTCGGCGCGTTGCCGATCACGAGCGTGACCGCGATCGTCTCGCCGATCGCGCGGCCGAGGCCGAGCATCGCGCCGCCCGCGATCCCGCCGCGGGCGTAGGGGATCACCGCCATGCGGATCATCTCCCAGCGGGTCGCGCCGAGCGCCAGCGCCGCCTCCTTGTGCTCGGACGGCACGGTCGCGATCACCTCGCGCGAGATCGCGGAGGTGATCGGCAGGATCATGATCGCGAGGATCAGGCCCGCGACGAAGTAGTTGGGACCGGTCACGGAGCCGCCAACGAAGGGGACGAACGAGAAGGTGTCGGCGAACCAGCGCTCGGCCGGTCCCAGCTTGGGGATCAGGAAGAAGAAGCCCCACAACCCGTAGACAACCGAGGGCACGGCAGCCAGCAGCTCGACGAGCACCGTCAGCGGCGAGCGGATCCGCCGCGGGCACAGCTCGGTGATGTAGAGCGCAGCGGCAACCGCGACCGGCACGCCGAGCACGAGCGCGATCGCCGACGTGATGAGCGTCCCGGCGAGCAGCGGCACGGCGCCGTAGAGCCCCTTCGACGGGACCCAGTCGCTCGTGAACAGGAAGTCGAGGAAGCCGACCTTCTGGAAGATCGGCTCCGACTCGACGATCAGCTTGACGAAGAAGTAGCCGATCAGGGCGATCACGCCGCCCGCCAGCGCCGTCAGCCCCCAGCGCAGCAGCCGGTCGGGCAGCCGGGCCGCCGGCGAGCGCTGCAGCGACTCGCTGCTGCGCCCGCCGGCGGGTGTGATCGTCCCGGCCTCCATCTCCGTCCTAGCTCAGCTGCTCGCCGAGATCGCGGCGCCGTTGCAGGTCATGCTGTCGACCTTCGCCTGCGCCTTGGTCTTGATCTCCGGCGGCAGCGCCGCGTACTGCAGCTGCGGCGCGATCGACTGACCGGTCCCGAGCACGTAGTCGAACCAGCCCTTCAGGTTCGCCGCGACCGTCTTGGAGAGCCCGGCCTTGCACGGGTCCTGCCAGGTCAGCTCGAACGTGACGGCCGTGATCGGGTAGGTCTGCGCGCCGTCGGCGTTGATCGTCGCGAAGCGCAGGTCCGGCGGCGGGGTGACGCCGGTGCCGGCGGCCGAGGTCGCCGCCAGCGACGGCGCGACGTAGTTGCCGGCCTTGTTCTTCACGTCCGCGGTCGTGAAGTTGTTCTGCAGCGCGAACGCCTGCTCGACGTAGCCGACCGCGCCCTGCGTCTGCTTGACGCAGCCGGCGACGCCGTCGTTGCCCTTCGCGCCGGTGCCGGTCGGCCACTGGACGCTCTTGTCCGAGCCGGGGCCGCTCGCCCACGCCTTCGAGTAGTCGACGAGGAACGCGGTGAAGTTCTTCGTCGTGCCCGACTCGTCGGAGCGGTGGCAGACCGTGATGCTCGTCGCCGGCAGCGTCACGCCGGCGTTCTGGCCAGCGATCGCCGGGTCGTTCCACTTCGTGACCTTGCCGAGGAAGATGTTCGCGATCGTCGCCCCGTCGAGCTTGAGGCCGGTCTTGACGCCCGACACGTTGTAGGAGACGGTCACGGCGCCGAGCGCGATCGGGATGTGCAGCGGCGCGCCCTTCTTCTGCGCGGTGGCGAGCTCGTCGGGCTTCATCGCCGCGTCGGTGCCGCCGAAGTCGACGGTGCCGGCGCTGAACTGCGCGATCCCGCCGCCGGAGCCGATCGGGTCGTAGTTGACCGTCACGCCGTTGGATTCCTTGAAGCGCTTGGCCCACTCGCCGACCAGAGGAGCCTGGAAGGTGGAGCCGGCGCCGTTGAGCGTCCCGCCAGAGGAGCCGCCCGAGCTGCTGGAGGAGCTGCTGGAGCTTCCGCATGCCGCGGCGCCGAGGGCGATCGCCAGGGCGCAACCCGCAGCAAGGGGCTTGGAATACCTCATCTGCATCCTTTCTCCGTGCGATGTACCGCGGCCACCCTCACACCGCACACCCCGTATTCTGTTATCCGGCTGTGGCCGACTCGTTAAAAGGATGTGAAACGGGATCGAAGCGGTAGCCGAACCCGAGGTGCGTGTGGATGAAGGCGCTGTCGGGCAGCGCGCGCTCGAGCTTCGTGCGCAGCTTGTGGACGTAGACGTCGACGGAGCGGTCGCCCTGGCGCAGCGTCCCGCCCCACGCGAGCCGGTAGAGCTCCTCGCGCGAGACGATCCGGCCCCAGCGGTCCATCAGCGCGGTCAGCAGCCGCAGCTCGCGCACCGACAGCTGGACGACCCGCCCGCCCGCCAGCACCAGTCCGTCGGACCTGCGAAGCTCCAACTCGCCGGCACGGATCGTCTCGTCGTGCGGAGCGACCTCCATGGCGCGAGGATCGCGCGCGAGGCGGGCCCGCCTGTTAAGAGGCCGTGAAGCATTTGAGATTTCCGCCAGCCCGATCGTCATCATTCCCGGCATGAGCCCGCCCGCTCGCGACGGTGACCTGCGCGTCCGCTTCCAGGAAGAGCTGGCGCAGATCGAGCAGATGGCGCTCGGCGGGCTCGACCTCGCGACCGCCCAGCTGCGGCGCGTCATAGAGGCGCTCGAGCACCGCGACGTCAAGCTCGCGACCGACGTGATCGCCGGCGACGACGAGCTCGACCGCCTCTACAGAGACCTGCACGAACGGATCCTGTCGCTGCTCGCGCTGCAGGCGCCGGTCGCCGGCGACCTGCGGCTGGCCGCGTCGCTGCTGCAGGTCGCGCGCCTGATCGAGCGGATGGGCGACCAGTGCGTGAACATCGCCAAGCTGATCCCGCTCGACGGCCACGAGCCGCCGGTCCACCCGGTGCTGCTCGAGGAGCTCGGCGTGATGGGCCGGCTCGTCGCCGACGAGGTCGAGCAGGCCAAGCGCGCCTACGCGACGCGCGACATGGTGCTCGCGCGCGACCTCGTCCACAAGGACCGCGACGTCAACGAGCTCAACCGCCGCGTGTTCCAGTTCGCGTGGGAGAGCGGCGACGACGCCGACGCGCGCGAGTGGGCGATGCACATGGTGCTTGCCGCGCGCGCGATCGAGCGCATCGGCGACCAGGCGGTCGACATCGGCGAGCAGCTCGGCTTCGTGCTGACGGGCCAGTTCGAGGAGTTCCGCGACGCCTCGCACCCGTCCGCGAGCGACGCGGCGCCGTCGGTCTGACGGCGCCAGACGTCAGGCGCCCCAACACTTCCCTAACACGCCCGCGGCGGGAAGGTTCGGCGTGAGGCGGCGTCCTCGTGCGTGAGGCGACCCCACCGATCCGAAAATCCCCCTGTGAGGAGACACGCATGAGAAGGTTCATCCCCGTGCTGGCTGCGCTCGCCGCGCTGGCGCTGCTCGCCGGCTGCGGCTCGAGCAGCAAGTCGAGCGGCTCGAGCAACGCCAACGCCGCCGGCTCGACGTCCGCCAACCCGTACGGCGGGAGCAGCAACGCCACGAGCACGCCGGCCACGACCCCCGCGAGCGGCTCCGGTCAGGCCATGCAGATCAAGACCGCCAAGGCCGAGTTCGGCACGATCCTCGTCGATGCCGCAGGCAAGACGGTCTACCTGTTCGAGAAGGACAAGAAGGACGTCAGCAACTGCTCGGGCGCCTGCGCCGGCTTCTGGCCGCCCGTCACGACGACTGGTGCGCCGACCGGCTCCAGCGGCGCGAGCATGAGCATGCTCGGCACGATCAAGCGCGCCGACGGCACGATGCAGGTCACCTACGCCGGCCACCCGCTCTACTACTTCGTCAAGGACACGAAGGCGGGCGACGCGAACGGCGAGGGTCTGGACAAGTTCGGCGCCGAGTGGTACGCGCTCGGCGCCAACGGCAAGAAGGTCGAGAAGGAGGGCAGCTGAGCCCTCGCTAGGACGCATCGGGCGAGGGAGCCGGGGGCGCAAGCGCCGCCGGCTCCCGGCTCGCCTGAACCGCCTCCACGAGCGCCCGCGCCTTCAGGCGCACCTCGTCGAGCTCGTCCTGCGGGTCCGACAGCGCGACGATCGCGCCGCCCGAGCCGAAGCTCGCCCGGCCGTCGAGCGCGACGATCGTGCGGATCACGATCGACAGGTCGGCCGCGCCGCCGAGCGCGAACCAGCCCAGCGCGCCGGAGTAGACGCCGCGCGGGCCGGCCTCCAGCTCGTCGACGATCTCCATCGTGCGGCGCTTGGGCGCGCCCGTCATCGAGCCGCCCGGGAACGACGCGCGCACCACGTCGCAGGCGGAGCGCCCCGGACCCAGCAGGCCGCGCACGGTCGAGACGAGCTGGTGGACGGTCGCGAACGACTCGACGCCGAACAGCACCGGGACGTGCACGCTGCCGACCTGGCAGACGGCGCCGAGGTCGTTGCGCAGCAGGTCGACGATCATCAGGTTCTCGGCGCGGTCCTTGACGCTTGCGCGCAGCCGCTCGCGGATCGCGACGTCCTCGTCGGTCGTCGCGCCGCGGCTCGCCGTGCCCTTGATCGGCTTGGCCTCGACCGTCCCGTCCTCCTCGACGCGCAGGAAGCGCTCAGGCGAGGCCGACAGCACGCTGATCTCCGGGAAGCGCAGGAAGGCCGCGTAGGGCGCCGGGTTCAGGCGCCGCAGCTGGCGGTAGGCGCTCCACGGCTCGATCGGCGCCTCGAGCGCGACCGCGTTCGTGAGGCAGACCTCGTAGGTCTCCCCCGCGACGATCGCCGCCTGGCAGCGGCGCACGAGCTCGAGATAGGCGACGTCGTCGTGGCGGGGCACGGCGCCGGGCGGCCACGCGTCTTCGACCTCGACGCGACGGCGGCCGCCGTCGGGCAGCGGCGCGGGCGGCGGCGGGTTGCCGTCGCGCGCGGCGAGGGCCTCCAGCCGCCGTGCCGTCTCGGCCAGCCAGGCCGCCGCGGGCGCGTCGTGCGTCTCGAGCGCGACGATCCAGATCTCCCCGCGCTCGTGGTCGAACGCGAGGAAGCGGTCGGCGAACAGCAGCGCGGCGTCCGGTCCGTCCGCCGCGTGCGCCTGCTCGGCGCCGCACTCGGCCTTGCACTCGTAGCCGAGGTAGCCGACGTAGCCGCCGTCGAACGCGAACGGCAGCTCGGGGGCGATCGCGCGGCGCGCGTGCAGCTGGTCGTCGAGGTAGTTGAGCAGCGGCCCGTCGGCCTGCTCGGTGCCGATCGCGGTGCGGATCGTCGCGCGGTGCGCCGCGACGTCGTAGGTCAGCACCTCGGCGAGCGGGCCGCGGTCGTCGCCCATGAACGAGAAGCGCGAGACGCCCGGCACGACCGCGCTGGAGTCGAGCCAGAAGGCCGTCTCGCGCTCGGCGTAGAGCGCTTCGAAGACGAGCTCCGGGTCGAGCGCGAGTCTCAGCCGGCGGTGGCGCACGATCGGCTGGCGGCGCACCAGCCGCTGCTCGTCCTCGCGCCCGCGGCGCGCGCGCGGGCGCGTCGAGGCGGCGAGCGCGAGGTCGCGGAAGTTGCGCACGAGCCGCGCGCCGTGCTCGGAGCAGATCGACTCGGGGTGGAACTGGACGCCCCACAGCGGCGCGTCGACCTGGCGGGCGGCCATCAGCACGCCGTCGTCGGACCACGCGAGCGCGTGCAGCCCGGCCGGCAGCTGCTCGACCGCCAGCGAGTGGTAGCGGACCGCCTGGAACGGCGACGGGATCCCCTCGAAGAGGTCGATCTGCGCGTGGTGGACCGCGCTCAGGCGCCCGTGCATCGGCTCCGGCGCCGGCACGATCGCGGCGCCGTGGACGTGGCACAGCCCCTGGTGGCCGAGGCAGATCCCGAGCACCGCCATCCCGCTGTCGCGGATCGCCGAGGCGCTGATGCCGAAGTCGCGCTCGCGTTCGGGGCGTCCCGGCCCGGGCGAGATCACGATCGCGCCATAGCCCTGCGCGCGCAGCGCCGGCCACGAGACGGGGTCGTCGTTGCGCAGCACGAGCGGCGGCTCGCCGTACTCCTGCGCGAGCAGCTGGAAGAGGTTGAACGTGAACGAGTCGTAGTTGTCGATCAGCACGACGCGCATCGCGCCTCCTCCGTCGTCGCCCGCGCGGCCGCGCGCACGACCTCGGCGGCGACCGCGACCGCGTCGGCCTCGCGCTGCGCCAGGCGCCACTCCAGCACCCGCGGCGCGCCGCGCCCGCCGCGGAACAGCAGCGGCGCGGTCAGGCAGATCCCCTCGACGCCGTACTCGCCGTGCAGCAGCGCCGAGGCCGGCCACGGCCGCGCGTCGCCGCGCAGCAGCGCGCGCACGAGCGTCGCGACCCCCCACGCGGTCGACCAGACGGTGGTGCGGCCGGTCCCGAGCGCCTGCCAGCGGTCATAGAAGCCGCGAACGTCGGCCTCGACCCGGGCGCGCTGGTCGGCCGTCAGCGCGACGCGCACGCCGCCGACACGCACGCGGCTCAGCAGCGGCACCGCGTGCGGGCCGTGCTCGCCGACGCTCCACGCATCGACGTCGGCAGCCGCGCAGCCGAGGCAGCACGCGATCGCGACGCGCAGCCGCAGCGAGTCGTTCAGTGAGCAGCCGATCACGCACGCGCGCTGCTCGCCGAGCGCGTGCTGCAGGCGCGTCGCGAGCACGTCGACCGGGTTGGAGACGAGCACGACGCTGCCGTGCCAGCCGGCCGCCGCGAGGCCACCGGCCAGCTCCGACAGGATCCGCGCGTTCTCGTCGAGGAACGCCATCCGCGGCTCCCCGTCGCGGTGCGCGACCGACGCGCACGCGACGACGACCGGGCAGCTCGCGAGCGCCTCCACGCCGCCGATCTCGACGGCGAGGCCGGGCAGCGCGGGCGTCAGCGCCTCGAGGTCCATGTGCTGCCGGGCAAGCGCCGTCGCGGCCGCGTCGGCGAGCACGAGCCGCCCCGCGACCCCGCTGTGCGCGAGCGCGAACGCCACCGCCGAGCCGACGGCGCCGGCCGCGCCGAAGATCCCGACGCTCTCCCCCGCTGCCATCGGTCTAGAAGACGTTCTCGCGCTCCATCGCCTCGAACAGCTCCTGCACGTTTCTCGGGTCGAAGCCCTCGTTCTCGGCGCGCGCGATTATCTCCAGCTGCATGCCGGAGTTCGGCTCGCGCTTTGTGAAGATCTGGTCGAGGCCGGGGCCGTTGATGACGCCGGTGAGCAGGTCCGCGCCGCGGGCGCGCAGCTCGTCGATCGCCTCCTGCGCGTCCGGGATCTCGATCGCGACGTGCTGCACGCCCGGCCCGTACGCCTCGATGTAGCGCGAGACGTTCGACTCGGGCGAGTCGCCCTGCACGAGCACGAACTTGACGCCGCCGGCCTCCATCACGGCCGAGTCCATCCCGCTGACGCGGCCCGCGATCTGGCGCCGCTCGCGCAGCTCCATGCCGAGCACGTCGCGGTAGTGGCCGATCGCGGCGTCGAGGTCGCGCACGGCGATCGCGACGTGGTCGATCCCGACTGCCCTCGTGGCGAACAGGCTGGGCGCAGCGTCGGGCTCGCCGGCGCCGTTGCTCGCGGGCGCGATGATCTCGTCCTCGACACGGCAGCCCTCGCCGACGATCGCCTGGCACAGCGCGCGCGCGAATGCCTCGCTCAGCCCGGCCCGTGCGCCCAGCTCGACCCATCGCTGCTCGACGGCACTCACGCGGCCGGGCTGCATCATCGGGATCCCGTGCGCGCGCTTGTGCTCGGCCACCTCGCGGCAGATCGCGATCCGCTCGCCGATTGCCGCGACCAGCCGCTCGTCGAGCGCGTCGATGCGCTCCCGGAAGGGCGCGAGCCCGTCGTCCTGCGTGCTTGAAGTCATCTTCGAGCTCCCCTCCTCGACAGACGATGGACAATGAAGTGGTGGGTGGAGACGACGCACGGCTCGCGCGCGTCGCGGTCCTCGGCGGCCGCGGCGCGGTCGGCCGGCTGTTCGCCGGCGCGCTTGCGGATGCCGGCAGCGAGGTCGTCGCGATCGACCGCTCGCCCGGCGACGTGCAACTCGACGTCGCGCAGCCGTCCACCCGGCTGCGCGAGCTGCTCGCGGACGCCGACGCCGTCGTGCTCGCGCTGCCCGAGGCGGCCGCGCTGCGCGCGCTGCCGGTCGTGCTCGGCGCGCTGCAGCCGGGCGCGCTGCTCGTCGACACGCTGTCGGTCAAGGGGCCGTTCGCGCAGGCCGTGTCGGTGCGCGTGGCGGACGCCTCGGTCGAGGCGCTCTCGCTCAACCCGATGTTCGCGCCCGCGCTCGGCTTCGCCGGCCGTCCGGTGCTCGCCGTCGAGCTGGCCGGCGGCCCGCGCTCGCACGCGCTGCTCGCGCTGGTCGAGTCGTGGGGCGCGCGCGTCGTCGCCGTCGGCGCGGACGAGCACGACGCGCTGGCCGCCGCGCTGCAGGTCGCACCGCACGCCGCGCTGCTCGCGCTCGGCGGCGCGCTCGCGCGGCTCGGCGTCGAGCTGGAGACGCTGCTGCCGGTCGCGCCGCCGCCGTTCGTCGCGCTCGTCGCGCTGCTCGCCCGGATCGCCTCCGGCGCTCCCGAGACGTACTGGGACGTCCAAGACGCCAACCCGCGCGCGGCGCAGGCGCGCGACGCGCTCGCGACCGGCCTCGCCGAGCTCGACGCGGCCGCGCGCGCCCACGACCCCGCCGCCTTCGGCGCGCTGCTCGAGCGCGTCGAAGCGATGCTCGGCGAGCAGCGCGAGCCGCTCGCCGAGCTTGCCGCGGCGCTCGTCGCGCGCGCGGCGCCCGCAGGGCCGGCCTCGCCCGCAGGACCGTCTGGATAGCTCGCCCGCGCGCGCCGGCGCGCCCGCAGCGACGCCGGCCGGTGCGAACGCGCGGCGAGCTGCCGGGCCGCGCGCGCTCATGCGTGCGTCACCGCGTCGAACTCCGCGCGGACGCGGTGGAACAGCGGGTGCTCGGCGGACGCGAACCGCGCCTCGTCGATGCGCGACAGCGGCCGCAGCTCCAGCATCGTCGAGGCCAGGAACGCGCCGTCGCACGACGCCAGCTCCTGCGGCGCGACCGGCCGCTCGACCGCCTCGATCCCCGCCCGCTGCGCGATCTCCAGCACCATGCGGCGCGTGATGCCGGGGAACACGTCGGCGTCGAGCGCCGGCGTCACGAGCGTCCCGTCGCGGATCAGGAACAGGTTCGAGGTCGCGCCCTCGGCCAAGCGCCCGGCGCGGTCGAGCAGCACGCCGACGTCGGCGCCGCGCTCGTAGGCCGTCCGCTGCGCGAGGAAGCTGTTCGCGTACGTGCCGCAGACCTTCCAGGCGACCGGGATCGCGCGGCTCGAGACGCGCTCGACCGGCACGATCGTCCCCGCCATCGGCTCCGCCACGTCGCGCTGCACCTCGACCGCGAAGACGCAGACGTTGACCGCCAGCTCGCGGCTGGCGACGAGCATGATCTCCGGCGCGCCGCGGAAGGCGATCGGGCGCACGTAGTAGCTGCGCGCCGGCGGGCAGCTCGCCAGCAGCTCGCGGATCCCCTCCTCCAGCTGCTCGACCGTCCACTCGAACGGCAGGTCCATGCGCGCCGCGCCGGTGCGGAAGCGCTCCAGGTGCTCGCGCACGCGGTGCAGGTTGAAGTGGTCGTCGTTCCAGTAGGCCATCAGGCCGTCGAACACGCCCGTGCCCATGTGGAACGTGCTCGACGCCAGCGACGGCGCGCCCTGCTCGCGCGGGACGAGCGCCCCGTCGACCCACGCCAGCTCGCTCACGACGGGCATCGCGGCTCCCAGCGGGCGAGGCCGAGCGCGTCGAGCCCGGCGCCGAGCACGGTACGCATCGCGCGCGCCGTGCGGGCGCTCGGCGCGGCGCCCAGGTACCAGCGGCTGAGGTGGTGGTGGAAGCGCACGAGCCCCAGCAGGTCGAGCTCTTCCATGCACTTGACGAGCAGGCGCCGGTGGCGCTGGGACTGCACGAGCACGAAGCGGTAGCCCGGGTCGGCGGGATCCGGGTCCGGCTCGCCGTCGTAGCGCGCATCCCATGCGCTCGCGATCGCCTGCGCCATCATCCAGCCGGCATTGCGCCGCGAGCTGAGCAGCTCGCCCATGTCGATCTGCACGCGCTGTCTCAGCGGGCGGCCGAGGAAGAAGCCGAGCAGCACGACGCGCGTCAGGCGCTCGGCGTCCCAGCGGCCGTGGCGGCGCTCCAGTCCGGCGACGGCGTCGCAGCCCGCGAGCGTCTCGAACAGCTCGTCGACGAGCAGCGCGCCGCCCCTGCTCGACTTCACGACGCCGGCGTCGCCGACGACCATGCCGTGCATGACGTTGACGTGCGGGTGGATGTCCGCGCCGGGGTGCAGCCGGCGCAGGATCGCCTCGGCGTAGCGCGCGAGGCCGTGCCACTCGTTGCCGAAGACGGCCAGCGTGCGCGTGCCGTCGAGCAGCTCGCGGGTCGCGTCGTACGTGGCGATGTAGCGCAGGTGCTGGGTCGGGAAGCCGTCACGGCGCGTGATGAGCATGCGCGGGTAGGCCTGCTCCCCGGTCTCGTACATCGTCGCGCCGCTCGCGACGCGCTCGATCACGCCGTGCGCCAGCGCGTCGGCGACGAGCGCCTCGGCGCGCGGCAGGTAGTCGGACTCGAACAGCGTGCGGTCGACCTCGACGCCGAGCCGCGCATACGTCTCGTCGTGGCCGTCGGTCACCCAGCGGCGCACGTCCTTCAACAGCGCGACCGCCGCCGGCTCGCCAGCGCGCCAGGCGGCGAGCACTCGCTCGGCCTCGTCCTCGCGCACCTCGCGCTCGCGGGAGAGCATCGCGTCGCCGTCCTGCGCGCGGGCGTCTTCGGCCTGCAGCGCCGCCTCCTGCTCGCCGAGGCTCTGGACGTAGCGCAGGTAGCAGTCGCCGATCAGCTGGTCGCCCTTGACGCCGGCCTGCTGCGGCGTCCGGCCCTCGCCGAAGCGCAGCCAGCCGGCCATCGCCTCCCCCATGTTGCGCCCGAAGTCGCCGACGCGGCTCTGGCGCACGACGCGCGTGCCGAGCGCTTCAGCGGCGCTCGCGAGCGCATGGCCGATCGCGACGTTGCGCAGGTGGCCGACGTGCAGCGCCTTCGTCGTGTTCGGATCGCCGAAGTTCACCGTCCAGCGGGCGCTCGTGGCAACCGTTCGCGTGCGCAGCGGGTCCGGCCCGCCGGCCTCCAGGCGCGCGCCGAGCTGCGCGAGGCGCTCGTCGTGCAGCTGCGCGAGCAGCTCCTCGTCACTGGGGGCGAAGGCGGCCGGGTCCGACAGTCCGGCGAGCGCTTCGATCGCGCTGCGGCCGTGCGGGCGCTCGCGCCAGCGCCGGTCGCAGACCTTGACGACGACGTCGGCGCGTTCGGGCTCGAACGGCACGAGCGAGACCGTCCGCGTGGCGGCGTCGTGCTCGGACAGGACGGCGTCGAGAGCGTCGAGCAGGTTCGTGGCCGGATCGCTGAAGCCCGCGTACCGCACGCTTAATCAACCCATCCGTCCGTAATTGAGCATGGATGCACCAGGCGGGGCTCGAACCCGCAACAACGGCTTTTAAGGCCGGTCCTTTACCCATTAAGGTACTGGTGCACGACACGACACGGCGTGCGTCACCATTGGCGTGACTCGAACGCACAGCCGTTCCGGGCCCCCAGTAAGACACCGGCTTTCCGTAAGCTACCAGGCCGGGTTTTGGCTAGCAACCGGAGCCCGCCCGCGCGATGCGGGCGGGCGCAGGCGCCCCGCTCAGCGCGTGCCGGCGGTGCCGCGCGGGGCGCGCTCGAGGATGTGGTCGATCAGGCCGTACTCCTTGGCCTGCTCGGGCGTGAAGAAGCGGTCGCGGTCCATGTCCTGATGGATGCGCTCGAGCTCCTGCCCGGTGTGGTTGGCGTAGATCTGGTTGAGGCGGCCGTGGAGGTCGAGGATCTCCTGAGCGTGGATCTGGATGTCGGCCGCCTGCCCCTGGAAGCCGCCCGAGGGCTGATGGATCAGGATCCGGCTGTTCGGCAGCGCGAGCCGCTTCCCGGGGGCGCCCGCGGACAGCAGCAGCGACCCCATCGACATTGCGATGCCGTAGCAGATCGTCTGCACGTCGCACGTGATGTACTGCATCGTGTCGTAGATCGCCAGCCCGGCGTAGACGGACCCGCCCGGCGAGTTAATGTAGAAGCTGATGTCCTTGTCCGGATCCTCCGACTGAAGGTGAATGAGCTGCGCGACAATCAGATTCGCGATCTGGTCGTCGACCGCATCGCCCAGGATCACGATCCGCTCGTTGAGCAAGCGGGAGTAGATGTCGAACGACCGCTCCCCTCGGGAGGTTTGCTCGATGACCATGGGGACGAGAGGCAAGGGAAGCTCCTTTTCGGACAGGCTGGCTGACGGCCGAGCATATCGAAGCAGCGGTCGCGTCCCGGAAGGCGCTCCCCTCAAGCGGACGACGGGTCTCGAACCCGCGACCTTCGGCTTGGGAAGCCGACGCTCTACCAACTGAGCTACGTCCGCGCTGGAGGCGGATTCTAGTCCGCTCGGCGGGGCGGTGGAAGGCCCGCGGGGGCTACGCTTCGGTGGATGCGCCGCATCGCCCTCCCCGGCCTGGTCGCCCTGCTCGCCGCCGCGCTCGTCGCGCTGCTCGTCTTCGGCGTCCTGCAGACGGCCGACAACACGTCGATCGACCAGGCGGTCGCGCAGGGCCGCCACCCGGTCGCGCACGACGCGCGGCTGCCGCAGCTCGACGGCGCCGGCGCGAAGACGCTCGCCGACTACCGCGGGCACTACGTCGTCGTGAACTTCTTCGCGTCCTGGTGCGATCCGTGCCGCGAGGAGGCGCCGCTGCTGAACGGGATCGAGCGCTCGCTCGCGCGCCGCGGCGGCACGGTCGTCGGCGTCGCCTGGGACGACACGATCTCCGACGCGCGCCGCTTCGTCAGCCAGACGCATCTCGCCTACCCGGTCCTGCGCGACGTCGACGGCTCGTTCGGCCGCGCGTACGGGATCACCGGCATGCCGGAGACGTTCGTCGTCGACCCGCAGGGACGCATCGTCGCGCTGCGCCGCGCGCAGCTGACGCACAGCTGGGTCGCGCAGACGCTCGACCCGCTGCTGGCCGCTCACGCGCAATGAGGCGCCCCGCCGCGATCGCCCTGCTCGCGCTGGCGCTGGCGGCGACCGCGACAGGCCCGGCCGCCGCGGCGACGCCGCGCACGACGCTTCCGCAGATGGAGCAGCAGGTCATGTGCGTCGTCTGCAAGACCCCGCTCGCCGTCGCAAACGGGCCGCAGGCGGACGCCGAGCGCCACCAGATCCGCGCGCTGATCGCGCGGGGCCTGAGCGAGCGCCAGATCAAGGACGCGCTCGTCGCCCAGTACGGCCAGCGCGTGCTCGCGCTGCCGCAGGCGAGCGGCTTCAACGTCGCCGTCTACGCGATCCCGATCGCGGTCGTGGCGCTCGGGCTGCTGGCGCTCGCGATCGCGCTGCCGCGTTGGCGCCGCCGCGCCCCGGCGCCCGCCGCGGCGGGCGCCTGGTCCGGCTCCGCGCCGCCGGCCGGCGCCCCGAGCGCCGACGAGCTGCGGCGGATCGACGAGGAGCTGGCACGCGACGAGCGCAGTTGACGGCGCTCCACGAACCGGACTAAGGTCGTCGCCGGGGGAAGCGGGGATGACGCGGACCGGAGCGGAGTACGTCGAGAGCCTGCGCGACGGGCGCGAGGTGTGGATCGACGGCGAGCGCGTCGCCGACGTCACGACGCACCCGGCGTTCCGCAACACCGTGCGCTCGATCGCCGGCCTCTACGACATGACGCACGACGAGCGCTGGCGCGAGACGCTCACCTACCCGTCCCCCGCGACCGGCGAGCCGGTCAGCCGCGGCTACCAGATCCCCTACAGCCACGAGGACCTCGTCGCTCGCCGCAAGGCGATGAAGACGTGGTCGGAGGCGACGTTCGGCTTCATGGGCCGCAGCCCGGACTACATGGCGTCCGGCTGGGCGGGCTTCGCGTCGGTGCCGAGCGTGTTCGCGCGCGGCGGGCAGGAGCGCGCCGAGCACCTGATGGCCTACTACGCCCACCTGCGCGACGACGATCTCTACCAGTCGCACACGATCGTCAACCCGCAGGTCGACCGCTCCAGGGACGCCTCCAGGCAGGAGGAGCCGCTGCTGTATGTCGGCGTCAGAGACGAGCGCGACGACGGGATCGTCGTGCGCGGCGCGAAGATGGTCGGCACCGCGGCGCTGTTCGGCGACGAGATCTTCGTCGGCACGATCGAACCGCTCGGCCGCGACGACTCCGACTACGCGCTGACGTTCTCGATCCCCTTCAACACGAAGGGCGTGAAGGTGATCTCGCGCGCGTCCTACGAGCAGAGCGCGCGCAGCCCGTGGGACAACCCGCTCTCCTCGCACCTCGACGAGAACGACGCGCTGATGATCTACGACGACGTGCTCGTCCCATGGGAGCGGTTGTTCGTCTACCGCGACGTCGAGCTGGCCTACCTGCAGTGGTGGGACACGCCGTCGTTCGTGCACTGGATCCACCAGGGCGCGACGCGCTTCTGGACCAAGCTCGAGTTCCTCGCCGGCCTCGCGATCAAGATCGCGCGCTCGAACAACGTCGAGCAGGTGCCGCTCGTGCGGATGCAGCTCGGCCGGATCCTCACGTCCGTCAACATGGCGAAGGCGGCCGTGATGGGGATGGAGGCCAACTGGGAGCACGTCCCCGACGGCGGCGGCAGCGTGATGCCCAACCGCGCGATCGCGTTCGCCCAGCGCGCCTGGGCGCCGCGCGCCTACGTCGAGGTGCTCGACGAGATCAAGGTGCTGTGCGGCGGCTCGCTGATACAGATGCCGTCGTCGTACAAGGACCTCGTCCACCCCGAGGAGGGGCCGCTGCTGGAGCGCTACGTGCGCTCCCCCGGCCACGACGCGCAGCAGCGGATCAAGCTCTACAAGCTGGCGTGGGACGCGCTCGGCTCGGAGTTCGCCAGCCGCCACGAGCACTACGAGCGCTTCTACCACGGCGCCCCGTACGTGGCCCAGCCGGCCGCCTACCGCGAGGGCGCCCCCGAGGTGTGCGAGGCGATCGCCGACGCGGCGCTGGGGAGCTACTCGCTGGGGGACGCCCTTGCCGCGGCCGACGAGGCGATGGCGGCGCTCGCGCCGGTGTCGCTCGACGGCGTCGTGCGCCGCGGCGCCGCCGAGGGCGCCGGGGTCGTCCCGCACGCGACTGAGCTGGAGGCGGCGCGGCTCGACCGCCGGCTGCCGATGTGGCGGCGCTGAGCGGGTCGAGCGCCTGAGCGCCGGCTACATCGAGTCCGGCGCGCCGACGCCGAGCAGCCCGAGCGCGCGCGCGATCGTCCGCTGCGCCGCGACCGACAGCGCGATCCGGAACGATTCGACGCTCTCCGGCTCGGCCCCCACGACGCGGCAGTCGCGGTAGAAGGCGGTGAAGTCCTGCGCCAGCTCCAGCGCGTAGACCGCGATCCGGTGCGGGGCGCGCCGCTCGACCGCCTCCGCGACCTCCTCGGGGAACGCGAGCAGCTTCTTGATGAGCGTGCGCTCGGCGGGATCGAGCGGCGCGCCGCCGGCCCCCTGCTCGCCGGCCGCGGCGAGCGCAGCCTCGACCCGCTCTTCGCCCGCCTTGACGAGCATCGAGGCGATCCGCGCGTGCGCGTACTGCACGTAGTAGACGGGGTTCTCAGCCGACTGCTCGCGCGCGAGGTCGAGGTCGAGGTCGACCGTCGTGTCGTGCGAGCGCTGCAACATGAAGAAGCGCGTCGCGTCGACGCCGATGTCGTCGATCAGCTCGTCGAGCGTCGTGAAGACGCCGCGGCGCTTGGACATCGCCGCGCGCTCGCCGCGGTCGATCAGGTGCACGAACTGCATGATGAGAACCTCGAGCGTGTCCGGATCGCCGCCGAGCGCCTCCATCGCCGCCTTCAGCCGCGCGACGTAGCCGTGGTGGTCGGCGCCGAAGACGTCGAGCTGGCGGTCGAATCCCCGCGATTGCTTGTCGAGGACGTAGGCGACGTCGGCGGCGAAGTACGTGGGCTCTCCCGTCGAGCGCTGCAGCACGCGGTCCTTGTCGTCGCCGAACGTCGTCGTGCGCAGCCACAGCGCTCCCTCGGAGCGGTACAGGTGCCCGTTGGCCTCCAGCCGCTGCTGCGACTGGCGCACCTCGCTCGGATCGCCCTCGTGCAGGGTCCGCTCGCTGAACCAGCGGTCGTAGCGGACGCCGTAACGCTCGAGCGTCGTCTTGATCCGATCGAACATGCGCGTGACGGCCTCGTGCGCCAGCTCGCCGGGGTCGCGGTCGGCGGCGCCGGGGATCTCGCTCGCCAGCTCGATCACGTAGTCGCCCTCGTAGCCGCCCTCGGGTACGTCCTCCCCCCGCGCGCGCGCCTGCACGGACTCGCCGAGCTTGCGGATCTGCGTGCCGGCGTCGTTGAAGTAGTACTCGCGTGCGACCTCGTGGCCGTGCAGCTCGAGGATGCGCGCGAGCGCGTCGCCGAAGGCCGCGTGGCGGCCGCTGGCCGCGACGAGCGGGCCGGTCGGGTTGGCGGAGACGAACTCGACGAGGATCTTCTCGGGCTGCTCCGCGCCTCCGGCGCCGAAGCGATCGCCCGCGTCGAGCACCTGCGCGAGCGCGCGAACGTGCCAGGCGTCGGCCAGGAACAGGTTGAGGAAGCCGGGCCCGGCGACCTCGTAGCGGTCGAGCCCGGGACCCAGGCGCTCGGCCAGCTGCGCCCCGAGCCGCTCGGCGATCTCGCGCGGCGGCGCGCCGACGCTCGGCGCGAGCAGCATCGCCGCGTTCGTCGAGTAGTCCCCGAACCCGTCGCGCTTGGGCCGCTCGACGGTCGGCGCCGCGCCGGCGCCGTCGGCGCCGCGCAGCGCGTTGGCCGCGTCCTCAACAGCGGCCCGCAGGTCTTGCAGCGGAGTCACGGCGCGGGAGGCTAGCGGAGCCGTCGCGCCAGGCGGCCGGCGACGCGATGCGGCGGGCGGACGACATCGGCGTGCGTGAAGCGCAGGGCCGTGTAGCCCGCGAGCGTGAGGTCGTTGGCGCGGTCGCGGTCCTGCTGGAACGCTTTCCGCGTGTGGTGGTAGGCGTAGCCGTCGAGCTCGACCGCGACGCGATGGGCGTCCCAGACGACGTCGACCTGCATCCCGGCGATGGTCGCGTTCATCTGCGGTCGCGGCAGGTCGTGTGCGACCAGGAGGGAGAGGAAGCGGTCTTCGAGCTCGGAGTGCGTGAGGGTCGTGCCGATGGCCCCGAGCTCCGCGAGCGCCTCCCTCGTGGCGTGGTGGCCCGGGCCGTGGCGGCCTGCCGTGCGGGCAAGCGCCCGCTCGAGGCGGCCGCTTGCCAGCCGCGACTTGACCATCGCCCCAGTCACGCCGAGCGCCGCCAGCTGCCGCCGCGCCACCACGCCGTACTGGCGATTCGCCAGCGCTGCGAGCCGCTGATCCGGATGCGCGACGACTTCGGGTCGCTCAGCGACCAAAGCTCGTCGCTCGTCGGGCATGGCCGTAACGTTGGCACGCCAGCGCTCGCAGCGGGGCCGCTGTTTGTGCCAATCCGGAGGCGGAGCGGCTACTTCGTGTTGTTGTCGACCAGGTCCTGGAGCTGTTGGACGGCGCTCTGGGCGTCGCGGGCGGTAACGGAGCGCGTCTGGACCCCGCCGCCGCCGCTCGTCGCGGCGACGGCGATCGCGATCCCGGCGCCGAGCAGCGCGACGACGGCCACGAGGGCGGCGAGGCGGCGCAGGCCGCGGCGGCGGTCCTCGTCGGCGCGGGTCGACGGAGGGCCGGCGCTGCGGGGCGCGGCCGGCGCCGGCCGGCGGGCGGGGACCTCGGGCGCGCGGCGGCGCGGGAGCGCCTGCGTGGCGGCCGTCGGCTCGGGCTCGGCCTCGAGCATGCGCGTCGCCGCCATCCCGGCGGCCAGGTGGATCGTGGGGTCGGTCGCGCCGACCGGCTCAACGCCATCGGCGCCGTCGCGGATCGCCTGTTCGAGCACCGCGGCGGTCTGGGTCCGGCCCTCCGGTTCGAGCGCGAGCGCCAGCGCGACCGCCTGCGCCAGCGTGCGCGGCACGGCCGGATTGAGGTCGTCCAGCGGCGCCGGCAGCTCGCGCTGCTGCTTCAACGCCAGCTCCGACAGCGACGTCGCCTCGTATGGGAGCCGCCCGGAGAGCAGCTGGTAGGCGACGACGCCGAGCGAGTAGAGGTCCGCGCGCGGGCCGGCCTCCTCGCCGCGCGCCTGCTCGGGCGCCAGGTACGCGGCCGTGCCGAGCACCGAGCCGACCTGCGTGATCGAGGACTGCTCGGTCGCCTTCGCGATCCCGAAGTCGGCCAATTTCACGGTCGCGTCCTGCGCGACGAGCAGGTTGCCGGGCTTCACGTCGCGGTGCACGACGCCGTTGCGGTGCGCGTAGTCGAGCCCGCGGCATGCCTGGGCGATGATGTCGACCGCCTCGTCGACGTCGAGGTGGCCGCGCTCGCGCAGCAGCTCCGCGCAGGAGGGCCCGTCGATGTGCTCCATCACGATGAAGTGCTGGTGGGCGGCCTCGTCGAAGCCGAAGTCGAACACCTGCACAACGTTGGGGTGTACGAGCCGCGCCGCCGCCAGCGCCTCGCGGCGGAAGCGCGAGACGAACGAGGGGTCGTCGGCGAGGTGCTCGGCCAGCAGCTTGATCGCGACGTTGCGCTCGAGCCGGCGGTCGAACGCCAGCTGGACGGTCGACATGCCGCCGATCCCGAGCCGGCGCCCGAGCTCGTAGCGGCCGGCGATCACGGTCTCGCTCACTGCCCGCCTCCCGGCGAGGCGCCGCCGCTGTCGCCGACGCCGCCCGCGCCGCCGTTGTCGGCGCCGCCGTTGCCCTGGCCGTTGCCGTTGCCGCCGCCGTTGCCCTGATCGCCGCCGTTCCCGTTCCCTCCCCCGTTGCCGTTCCCCGGGGTCGCCGGCACGGTCGGGGTGGTCGGCACGGTGGGCGTCGTGGGCGTCGTCGCGGTCGAGGTCGTCGTCGTGGGCGTCGTCGCCGTCGAGGTGCCGGTCCCGGTCCCAGTGGTCGTCGTCGTGGCCGTCTGCGTCGTCTGCGTGCACGTCTGCGAGACGAGCTGCTGCAGCCTGCCCGCGCCCTGCTGGAGGTTCGCGATCAGCCGCCGGTCGACCGACCCCGGCGACAGCGCCGAGACGCGATCGGAGAAGCTCTGCGCGGCCAGGGCAGCGTCGTCGGGCCGGCCGGCCGCGCACGCCGACTGCACGCTCGACAGCGCGTTCTGCAGGTTGCTCGCGTCGCCGCCGGACAGCAGCCCGTTGCTGTTCCCGCAGGAGACGAGCACGGCGGCGGCGGTCCCGAGCGCCGCGAGGGGGATGGCCTTCAGCGCCAGGCGCATGAAGGACTTGATGCTACTGACCGTGCAGGAGCCGCTCGGCGAGCGAGTCCGGCAGCCGCGCGGCGCGGATCGCGCCCGCCGCGCCGGCCGCGTCGTAGTCGGTGCGGCGGTAGCTGGCGGTCCAGGCGCGCGTGTCGAGCAGGAGCCAGGCCGCGCGCGGGTCCCCGTCGCGCGGCTGGCCGACGCTGCCGGGGTTCAGCAGCCACTCGCCGTCGGCCAGGTCCAGCTCCTCGCGGTCGGCGCGCGTCTCGCCGGTCGCCGACTCGCCCTCGCGGCGGTGGAACGACAACGCGACATGCGAGTGCCCGATGCACGCGACGCGATGGGATGCGTAGTCGAGGCACAGCTCCGCCTGCAGCGGCGACAGCACGTACTCCCACACCGGGTCGCGCGGGCTGGCGTGGTAGAGGCCGACCGGCTCGTCGAGCCGGAGCGGCTCGAGCCCCGCGAGGTACGCGACGCTCGCGGAGTCGATCACCTCGCGCGTCCAGCGGAGCGACATCGCCGCGCCGGGGGAGAACTGCTCGGGCGCCAGCTCACCGCTGACCGCGAGGTCGTGGTTGCCGGCGAGGCAGATCGCCGCGTGGCGGCGCGCCAGCTCGACGCACGCGTCCGGGTCGGCGCCGTAGCCGACGAGGTCGCCGAGGCACCACAGCTCCTCCGCGCCGGATGCCTCGACCGCGTCGAGCACCGCCTCGAACGCGTGGCGGTTGCCGTGGACGTCGGCGACGATCGCGACGCGCATCGCGTCGGGGCGGGCCGCCAGGCTAGCTGCCGCGCGGGTCCTCGGGCCCGCCGAACTCGGGGAGGTTCTTGATCCCCTCGCTCGTCTGCCACTTGGAGTAGTTGTCCTCCATCGCGTCGATCAGCTCGCGCATGAAGCGGGGCGAGAGGTTGACGCGCGAGACGACGACCCCGGGGATCTCGTCGTCCTCGACCTCGTGGTCGACGCGCGCGAACGTGATCGTGAACTCGTACTCGGAGTGGCTCACGTTCGCGAAGTTCGCGTACACGCCGGCCATGATCTCCGGCGAGAAGTGGATGTTGATGTGGCGCTCGCGGTCTTCGTCCATATGAGAGCTAGTATCGCAGCCGTGCGGATCGTCGTCCTCGCCGTGGGCCGCCTGCGCGCCCCGTTCGCCGACGACGTCGAGCACTACGTCAAGCTCCTGTCGCGCCACGCGCGCGTCGAGCTGGTCGAGGTCCGCGAGGACGAGCAGGTCACCCGGCGCGTTCCCGCTCGGGCCTACGTGTCGCTGCTCGACGCGGACGGGGCGGCGTACTCGTCGGACGCGTTCAGTCGCTTTCTCGAAGAACGGCGCCAGAGCGGGCGGGACCTGTGCTTCGTCGTCGGCGGGCCGTTCGGACTCGAGCTCGACGCGGTCGACCACCGCCTGTCGCTCGGCCCGATGACGCTCCCGCACCAGCTCGCGCGCGTCGTGCTGCTGGAGCAGGTCTACCGGGCGCACAAGATCCTGGCGGGCGAGCCGTATCACTACTGACCGGCGGCCAGCGTCCCCGGCGCCGCGCCGCCGCGCACCGCGGCGGCGGCCTCGGCGAGCGTGCCGGCGGCGAGCGCGGCGCGCAGATCGGCCATCAGGCGGGCAATGAACGCGAGGTTGTGGAGCGTCAGGAGACGCACCGCGGTCAGCTCGCGCGCCGACAGCAGGTAGTGCAGGTAGGACCGCGTGTAGCCGGGCGCGCAGGCGGGACATGGGCAGCCTTCCATGATCGGCTCGCCGGACTGCCGCCAGCGGCCCTTCGTGAGGTCGACGCGCCAGCGGCCGCCCGGATCCGGCACGAGCGCCATCCCGTGGCGCCCGAGCCGCGTCGGCATCGCGCAGTCGAACGTGTCGATCCCCAGCTCGACACCGCGCACGAGGTCGTCGACCTCGCCGATCCCGAGCAGGTGGCGCGGCTTGGCCGGCACGGCGTCGTCGAGCTCGGCGGTCGCCCAGCCGACGACCTCGTGCATCTGCTCCTTGTGCGATCCGAGCGAGCCGCCGATCGCGACGCCCGGCGCGGCGCTGCCGGCGACGACGCGCGTCGAGCCGCGGCGCAGGTCCTCGTGCACGCCGCCCTGCCCGATCGCGTAGAGCACCTGACCGGCCGGCGCGTGGTCGGCGTGCCAGCGCAGGCAGCGCTCCAGCCAGCGGTGGGTGCGCTCGGTCGAGGCCTCCGTGTACGCGCGGTCGACGTGGAACGGGGTGCACTCGTCGAACGCGAGCGCGATGTCGGACCCGAGCGCCGCCTGCACCTCCATCGATGTCTCCGGACCCATGAAACGCTCGCCGCCGTCGAGGTAGGAGCGGAACCGCACGCCCTCCTCCTCGATCGCGAGGATCGCCCCCTCGCGATCGGTGCCGCTTGGCGCCCTGCCCTTGACCTCGTCGGCGACCGTCCCGTGACCCATCGAGAAGACCTGGAAGCCGCCGGAGTCGGTGACGATCGGCCCGTTCCAGCGCATGAAGTCGTGCAGCCCTCCGTGCTGCGCGATCAGCTCATGGCCGGGCGCGAGGAACAGGTGGAAGGTGTTGCCCAGCACCATCTCGTAGCCGAGCGCCGCGACCTCGTGCGGCTCCAGCCCCTTCACGGTCGCCTTCGTCGCCAGGGGCACGAACGCCGGCGTGCGCACGTCCCCGTGCGCGAGACGCAGGACCCCGGCTCGCGCCTGCGAGCCGGGGTCGCGGTGATGGATCTCGAAGAGGGCCGGCGGCACAGGGGCCGACCCTAGCGCGCCTCAGGCAGCTTGCTTCGCCTCTCCCTCGATCGTCTTCGGGCCACCGCCGACCGCGATCGACACGCGGTGAGGCTTCGCTTGCACCGGCTTCGGGATGCTGACCTCCAGCACGCCGTGCTCGAAGCGCGCCTCGACCTGCTCGGGGTCGACGCCGTCGGGCAGCGTGAGCGTGCGCGAGAACGAGCCGTACGCGCGCTCGACGCGGCGATAGCCCTCCTTGCGCTCGGCGTGCTCGGCCTTGCGCTCGCCGGAGACGGTGAGGACGCCGTCCTCGACCTCGAGCTTGACGTCCTCGGGCCGCAGGCCCGGCAGGTCGGCGCGCAGGACGTAGCGGCCCTCGTCCTCGACGAGGTCCATCGCCGGGACCCACCGGCGCTCGCCCGCCTGCACCGGCGCGTCGAAGAACGTGTTGAAGAGGCGGTTGACCTCGTTCTGGATCGAGCCGAGCTCGCGAGCCGGCTCCCATCGGATGAGTGCCATTGCTGTACCTCCAGGCAGAGAAGTTTCGTGTGAACGAGTATGAAATCTAAGTCAGCGCATGTCAAGTATAGCCGCGCCGCCGCACGCACGAAAAAACCCCGCTCGGAGCGGGGTTGACAGGGGGAAACGCGCGGGCTTCAGGCGGGCAGCAAACGCGACCAGTACTGTCCGAGCAACTGCAGCTCGTCCTGCTCGAACTGCGCGAGGAACGCGCTGCGCACGCCGGCGAGGTGCGTCGGCCTGGCGGCTTCGAGCAGCTCGCGGCCCTCGGGCGTCAAGCACGCGTACTGGCCGCGCGCGTCGGCCGTGCAGGCGCAGCGCCGGAGCAGCCCTTCGCGCTCGAGCCGGTCGGCGAGACGGCTCATGCCGCTGCGACTCAGCATCACCGACTTCGCGAGGTCGCACATGCGCATTCGCTGCTGAGGCGCCTCGGCGAGCTGGGTCAGCACCTCATAGGAGGTGAGCTGGAGCCCGTGCGCCTCCTCCAACGCGGCATCGAGCCGCTTGAGCACGCACGCGTGGACGCGCAGGAGGCCGCGCCAGGCGGACAGCTCGGCGTCGCAGAGGGCGCAGTTGTCGTCGGAGGCGGCTGACGCCCCAACGGAAGCGGACTGTTCGATCGTGGACACCTGCGTCTCGGGGGCGACGGACGTCACCCTCTCTCACGGTCCTCCGACACGCGACGATAGCAGCGCCGGAGAGTTCCTACCCCGCACGTTCGAGCTCCCGCCGCAGCAGCTCGTTCGCGCGCGCGAGTTGCTCGAGCGTCGCCTCGCCGACCGCTCGCACGCCGGTCGCGCGGTTGACGCGGGCGTTGATCTCGCGGTGCGACTCGCCGCTGGCGCGGGCGCGCCGCGCGACGAGCCGGCTGCGCTCCGCGCGCAGCCGCTCGCGGCTCTCGAACGCGGCGCCCGGCGCCTGAGGCGCAGCCGCCGCCCCTGGATCGGGCGCCACGCCGCCCGTGAACGCGACATACGCAGCCGACCGAACCGACTCCGGCTCGGGATCCCCGAACAGCTGCAGGTTCTCGCCGGGCAGCGTGCGCAGCGAGATCTCCTCGTCGGGCCGTGCGTCGGAGGAGAGTGCCTCGAAGCCGGCGCCCGGCTCGCTCTCGCGCCGCTGCGGCGGCTCGTCCAGCTCCCCCTCCCCCACGCCCGGCCGCAGCTCGATCGCGTGGTTGCGCTCGTCCTCGATCCGCCCGGCGAGCACCTTCAGCGTCAGGTCGGAGGGCAGGAATAGCCAGCTCATCTGCCGCCGCGGCAGCGGCGAGCGGCGGATGAAGCGCCCGACGACCTGGCGGAAGAACAGCTCCGTGCGCGCGGTCGTCGCGTAGACACCGACGCGCAGGCGCGGGATGTCGACGCCCTCGGACACCATCAGCACCGAGACGATCCAGCGCTGCGTGCCGGCCGCGAAGCGCGCGATCCGCTGCGAGGCGTCCGGCTCGTCGGAGGTGACGAGCAGCGGCGGCTCGCCTGCGATCGCCTCCAGCTGCACGGCGACGTCGACCGCGTGCTGCTTGTCGATCGCGACGACGAGCCCGCCCGCGTCGGGGTGGTCGCCGGCGCGCACCTGCGCGAGGCGCGCGTCGGCGTCGCGCAGCACGCGCCGCATCCAGTCGCCGCCGGCGTCCAGGGCGGTCCGCAGCCGCCGCGCATCCTCGGCGCGCGGGAGCACCACGGAGAAGTCGGCGCGGCGCCGGCGCCCGTCGCCGATCCACTCCATGTCGCCGTCGTAGGGGACGAACGTGATCGGGCGGCAGACGCCGTCGAGCAGCGCGTCGGTGTACGTGTACGCGTAGTCGGCGCTGGAGACGCCGTCGGCGTCGTACTGCACCCACGGGATCGGCGTGTTGTCGGAGCGAAACGGCGTGCCGGACAGCAGCAGCCGCAGCTGCGCCTGGGCGAATGCGTCCTGCGCGGTCGTGCCCCAGGCGGCGTCCTCGCCCATGTGGTGCGGCTCGTCGGCGATCAGCAGCGTCGGGCGCCGCGCGCACGCGCTGCGGTGCGGCTTGGGCCCGGCCGCGACGGCCTGGTAGGTGACGGCGACGCCGTGGCGGTCGGGCGGCTCGGGGCCCTCCGCGTTGGGCCGGTTGGGCTCGAGGTCGATCCCGTAGCGGGCCGCGTCGGCCGCCCACTGGCGGCAGATGTGCGCGGTCGGCGCGAGGATCGCGACGCGCGCGACGCGTCCGGCGGAGAGCAGCTCGTACGCGACGCGCAGGCCGAAGGTCGTCTTGCCGGCGGCCGGCGTCGCGGACGCCAGGAACGCCTCGCCGTCGTGAGCCGCCAGCGCCGCCAGCGCGGTCTCCTGCCACGCACGCAGCGGACGGCCTCCGGGCCAGGGCGGCAGCGCTCGTCGGGTCGTCGCGCTCATCGCGTCCCGGTTGCGCGGCGGCTCCGCCTCGGCTGGCGCCGCGCCAGCCGCCGCGTCGCGGTGGCGCCCATGCCGTGGCATGCGCGCTCCCCACGCCGCGGTGCCCTGAGGCGCACCGCGCGGCGTGCCCGTCCCGCGCGCCGGCGCGGGCCCACGCTCGGAGTCGCCGCCGTCACGCTTCCAGCAGAGACGTGCCCGTCATCCCGGCGGGCTGTTCCTCGCCGAGCAGCGCCAGCACGGTCGGGGCGACGTCGGCGAGGATCCCGCCATCGCGCAGCGCGCGACCCGGCACGGTCACGATCAGCGGGACCGGGTTGAGCGAGTGTGCCGTGTTCGGACTGCCGTCGTCCTCGAGCATGTGGTCGGCGTTGCCGTGGTCGGCGGTGATGACGCACGCGCCGCCGCTCTCGTGCACCGCCGCGACGACCTCCCCGAGGCATGCGTCTACCGTCTCGATCGCGGCGACGGCGGCCGGGATCACGCCCGTGTGGCCGACCATGTCGGCGTTGGCGAAGTTGATGATCCCGAAGCGCGGCGGGTCCTCGCGCCAGGCGCCGGCGAACGCGGCCGCCGCCTCGCACGCGCTCATCTGCGGCTTGCGGTCGTAGGTCGGCACGTCGCGCGGCGAGGGGACCAGCTCGCGCCGCTCGCCCGCGTAGGGCGTCTCCTCGCCGCCGTTGAAGAAGTACGTGACGTGCGGGTACTTCTCCGTCTCGGCGACGTGCAGCTGGGTCGCGCCGCGCGCAGCCAGCACGCCCGACAGCGTCACCGCCGGACGCTCGGGCGGGAACGCGATCGGGTACGACCAGCCCTCGTGGTACTCGGTCATCGTCGCGTAGCGCTCGACGAGCGGCGTGCCGCCGCGGTCGACCTCGCAGAAGCCCGGCTCCGCCAGCGCGCGCGTGATCTCGCGCATGCGGTCGGGGCGGAAGTTGAACGCGATCACGCTGTCGCCGAGGCGGATGCAGGCCTCGTCACCTACGGTCGTGGCGGCGATGAACTCGTCCGTCTCGTCGCGCTCGTAGGCCGCGCGCGCGGCGTCCGGGCCGCTGTCGGCGCGGTGCGCGCCGCGGCCGCGCACGAGCAGGTCATACGCCTGCTCGACCCGGTCCCAGCGGCTGTCGCGGTCCATCGCGAAGTAGCGGCCGATCACGGAGCCGATCCGCGCACGGCCCGCCCCGGCCGCCGCGGCGCTGCGCAGCCACCCCTCGGCCGTCTCCAGGAAGCCCGCGCCCGACGTCGGGAGTGTGTCGCGCCCGTCGGTGAACGCGTGCAGCACGAGGTCCGGCACGCCGAGCGTGCCGGCCATCGCGATCAGCGCCTCGAGGTGGCGCCAGCCGGAGTGCACCCCGCCGCCGGACACGAGCCCGATCAGGTGCACCCGCTCGGCGCCGCCGAACGCCGCCCGCAGGACCTCGTTCTCGACGAGCGTCCCGTCCGCGACGGCGTCGTCGATGCGCGTGAGGTCCTGGCGCACGACCGAGCCGGCGCCGAGGTTGAGGTGGCCGACCTCCGAGTTGCCCATCTGGCCGTCCGGCAACCCGACCGCGCGCCCGCACGCGGTCAGCTGCGTGTGCGGATATGCGGCCCACAGCTCGTCGAAGACGGGCGTGCGCGCGAGCGAGACGGCGTTGCCCGGCCCGTCCGGCGCCAGCCCCCAGCCGTCGAGCACGATCAGCGCGACGCGTGGCGCCGGCAGCCGAGCTGGGCCGAGCGGAAGGCTCACGGCCTGGCGGCCTCGACAGGCGCCACGAGCGGCGCCAAAGGCTGAGCGGGAGCGAACGGGACGCTCACGGCCGCGCGGCCTCGACGATCGCCGCGAACGACTCGGCCTCCAGCGACGCGCCGCCGACGAGCGCGCCGTCGACGTCGGGCAGCGCGAGCAGCTCGGCCGCGTTGTCGGGCTTGACCGAGCCGCCGTAGAGGATCCGCACGCGCGCGGCGGCCTCGGCCGAGCGCCCGCCCACCAAGGCGCGCACGAACGCGATCGCCTCCTGCGCCTGCTCGGGCGTCGCGACGAGCCCGGTCCCGATCGCCCAGATCGGCTCGTAGGCGATCACGACGTCGGCGAGCCGCTCGTCGGGCACCTGCGCGAGGTCCTCCGAGATCTGCCCCCGCAGCTTACGCTCGGTGTCGCCGGCCGCGCGCTCCTCCTCTGTCTCGCCCACGCACAGCAACGGCCGCAGCCCGGCCTCCAGCGCCTTCGGGACCTTCAGCGCGAGCGCGCGGTCCGTCTCGCCGAACAGCTCGCGCCGCTCGGAGTGGCCGAGGATCGCGCCGTGCACGTCGAGCTCTGAGAGCATCCCCGGCGCGACCTCGCCGGTGAACGCGCCGCTGTCCTCGTGGTGCATGGTCTGCGCGTAGACCTCGACGCGCGAGCCACGCGTCGAGTCGACCATCGCCTGCAGGGCGGTGAACGGCGGGCAGACCGCGACGTCGACGCCGTCCGCCGTTGAGATGCGCGGCAACAGCGCGCCGATGAACGCCTCCGCCTCGGCAACCGTCTTGTGCATCTTCCAGTTGCCGGCGATCAGCGGGATGCGGGTCATGCCAGGACCTCCACTCCGGGCAGCGTCCTGCCCTCCAGCAGCTCCAGCGACGCGCCGCCGCCGGTCGACAGGTGCGTGACGCGGTCGGCGAGGCCGAACTGCTGCAGCGCAGCGGCGCTGTCGCCGCCGCCGACGACGGTCGTTCCCGGCGCGTCCGCGACCGCCTCGGCGACCGCGCGCGTGCCGGCCGCGAAGGATCTGAGCTCGAACGCGCCCATCGGCCCGTTCCAGAAGACCGTGCCGGCGCCGGCGATCTCGTCCGCATAGCGCTGCGCGGTGCGCGCGCCGACGTCGAGTCCCATCCAGCCGGCCGGCACGTCGACGCCGTCGAGCTCGCGCCGCTGCGCGCCGGCGGCGAAGCGCTCGCCGAGCACGAGGTCGACGGGCAGCTCCAGCCGGCAGCCGCCGCCGGCCGCCGCCGCCAGCGCCCGGCGCGCCGGCTCCACGCCGTCGGCCTCGCACAGCGAGTCGCCGACCTCGTGGCCCTGCGCGCGGAAGAACGGGAAGCACATCGCGCCGCCGATCAGGATCGCGTCGGCGACCTGCAGGAAGCGGTCGATCACGGCGATCTTGTCGGTCACCTTCGCGCCGCCGACAATCGCGACGAGCGGCCGCGCCGGATCCTCCAAGATCGCGCTCAGAACCGTGACCTCGCGCTCCAGCAGGCGGCCGGCGGCGTGCGGGAGGCGCTGCGCGACGCCATGCGTCGAGGCGTGCGCGCGGTGCGCGGCGCCGAACGCGTCGTCGACGTAGAGCTCGGCGAGCGCCGCGAGGCCGGCCGCCAGCGTCGGGTCGTCCTTCGTCTCGCCGGGCTCGTAGCGCACGTTCTCCAGCAGCAGCAGCTCGCCCGGGTCGAGCGCGTGCGCCGCCGCCGTCACCTCGTCGCCGACGACGCCGGGCGCCAGCTGCACCTCGGTGCCGAGCAGCTCGCCCAGGCGCCGCGCCACCGGCGCCATCGACAGCTCCGGCTCGCGGTCCTTCGGGCGGCCCAGATGGGAGACGAGGATCAGCGCGGCGCCGCGCCGGCGCAGCTCCTCGATCGTCGGCAGCGCGGCGCGGATGCGCGTGTCGTCGGCGACCGCGCCGCCGCTCAGCGGAACGTTGAAGTCGACCCGGACGAGGACCCGCCTGCCCTCGACGTCGAGCGCGTCCAGCGTCCTCACAGCACCCGCTGGACGAGGTCGACCACGCGGTTCGAGTAGCCCCACTCGTTGTCGTACCAGGCGACGACCTTCACCATCGTCCCGTCCATCACGGCCGTCAGCTGGGAGTCGACGATCGACGAGTACGGCGACTTGACGATGTCGCTGGAGACGATCGGGTCCTCCGTGTAGGCGAGCAGGCCCTTCATCGGGCCGTGCTCGGACGCGGCCTTCAGCGCGCCGTTGACCTCCTCGACGCTCGTCGCGCGCTCGGCCTCGATCGTGAGGTCGACGACCGAGCCGGTCGGCACGGGCGCGCGCACCGCGAAGCCGTGCAGCTTGCCATTGAGCTCCGGCACGACCAGGCCGATCGCCTTCGCCGCTCCGGTCGAGGCGGGGATCAGGTTGATCGCGGCGGCGCGGGCGCGGCGCAGGTCCTTGTGCGGCAGGTCCTGGAGCCGCTGGTCGGCCGTGTAGGCGTGGATCGTCGTCATCAGCCCGTGCTTGACGCCGACCGTGTCCTTGAGCACCTTCGCGACCGGCGCGAGGCAGTTCGTCGTGCACGAGGCGTTGGAGATCACGTCGTGCGACGCCTTGTCGTAGGCCTCGTCGAAGTTGACGCCGAGCACGACGGTCACGTCCGGCTCGGTCGCCGGGGCGGAGATGATGACCTTCTTGGCGCCGCCGGCGAGGTGCTTGGCGGCGTCCGCGCGCTTCGTGAACAGGCCGGTCGACTCGATCACGACGTCGACGCCGAGGTCGCCCCACGGCAGCGCGCCGGGATCGCGCGCCTCGAAGACCTTCAGGTCCTTGCCGTCGACGCGCAGCCCGCTGTCGCCGATCTCCACGCTGCCGGGGTACGGGCCGAGGATCGAGTCGTACCTGAGCAGGTGCGCGAGCGTCGCGTTGTCGGTCAGGTCGTTGACGGCGACCCAGTCGATCTCGGCGCCCTGCTCCTGGGCGGCGCGGAAGACGTTCCGGCCGATGCGACCGAAGCCGTTGATCCCAACCCGAAGCGGCATGCGTGCGAGTTCCTTCCGGTGGCGAGGTGACGAAAGACGAGGACCGGCCGGGGACGAGGGACCCGGCGGGCGGCGAAGGCTATCAGCGCGCGATCACGCGGCGGCGCCGGAGGAGCGGTGGTCTTCGACGACGTCCATCAGCGCGTCCTCCCACTGCACCACCTGCTCGTCGATCAGTTCGCGCTTGGTCCAGCTCTTCGCGCGTCTGCGCAGTCTCATGCGCTGCATCGGCGAGCGGATCAGCTCGTCGAGCGCGTCGAACCAGTCGCCGTCCTCGACGAGCCTGCCGCCCTGCTCCCTGCCGAATCCGGCATACGGCCCGCGCGCGGAGGCGAGCCACGGCACGCCCGCGGCGGCGTACTCGCGCACCTTGATCGCCGAGCGCGCCCGGTTGAAGGCGGTGTCGGCGAGCGGCGCGATGCCGATGTCGAAGTCGGCGATGTGGTTGGTCAGCTCGCGCAGCTGCACTTCGTCGATGTACTCGTAGCGGTTGCTGTCGATCCCCAGGTCGACCCCGATCGTGACGACGTGCACGTGCGGATGGGCCTCGAGCAGCTGCTCGGCTATCCGTTCGACGCCGAGCTTCATGCGGTCCCAGTGGTGCTCGTTGCTCGCGTGCCAGCCGACCGTGAAGCCGGGGCGGCCCTGCGCGCGGATCCGCAGGAACTCGGGCGGGATGAAGTTTTCGATCACGCGCACGTCCTTCGCGCCGCGCTCGCGGAAGCGCTCTGCGAGCGCTCTGCTCGGGGTGGTGACGAGGTCCATCTGCGGCAGCAGCGCCTGCGCGCGCTCGCCCTCCATCATCGCGGGCGCGACGTTGCGCAGCGTGACGTCGGGCAGCTCTTCCCACTCCTCGCCCGTCGTCGCCATCACGTCGTCGTCGTTGTCGAAGCAGACGGGCACGCCGGCGTCGTGCAGGCGCTGCACCCACGCATCATCTTCGTTGATGAGCAGCCGGTGGACGTGGACGACGTCGTGGCGGGCGATCGCGTCGAACGACAGCTCCTCGCCCTCGCGCTGCGGGAACATCGAGACGTCGTGGCCGCGCCGCTGAAGCGCCGCCATCGGCATGATCGCCCGGTAGTGAGCGGGCGGGATTTCCGGCCAGTACACGGACGCAATCCGCACCGGATCACGCTAGCAGACACTTAATTAGCGTGTGCGGGTACGGATGCTACGGCGAGAGGCGCGTGCGCGTCCAGCCGCCGTCGGCCGCGCGCACGTACGCGAAGCGGTCGTGCAGGCGGTCCGGACGCCCCTGCCAGAACTCGATCTCGCGCGGGACCAGCCGCAGGCCGCCCCAGCGCGGCGGGCGCGGGACCGGTCCGCCGGCGTAGCGGGCCTCGGCCTCCGCGAGGCGCTCGTCGAGCTGCGCGCGGTCGCGCAGCGGCTCGCTCTGGCGCGACGCCCAGGCGCCGAGCTGGCTCCCGCGCGGGCGGGTCGCGAAGTAGGCGTCCGACGCCTGCGCGCTCAGCCGCTGAACCGCGCCGGCGAGCCGCACCTGGCGATCGACCGCCGGCCACAGCAGCACGAGCGCGGCGTGCGGGTTCGCCGCAAGCTCGCGGCCCTTGCGGCTCTCGTAGTTGGTGAAGAAGGCGACGCCGTCGTCCTCGATCCCCTTCAGCAGCACGATGCGGGCGGAGGGGCGCCCGTCGGGCGTGGCGGTCGCGAGCGTCATCGCGTCGGCGCGCGGCCCGGCCGCCTGCGCCTCCGCGTACCAGCGGCGCAGCAGCGCGAGCGGGTCGTCGAGCAAATCGGCCTCGGTCAGCTCGTGCGGCATCGCGGCGGACCTTATCCGCCGCCGCGCGGCCCGGTGCCCACCGAAGCGGCTCAGCCGCGCGTGTCGCGCTCGATGTCGCGGTGCGTCACCTCGACGAGGTAGTCGCCGTGCTCGCGGTAGCGCGCGGCGAGCTGCTCGGCGACGGCGACCGAGCGGTGGCGCCCGCCGGTGCAGCCGACCGCGATCGAGAGGTGCGACTTGCCCTCGGCGACGTACTGGGGCAGCAGGTAGTCGAGCATCGGCATCAGGCGCTCGTAGAAGGCCGCGAGCGCGCCGTCGCGGTCGATGAAGGCGGCGACGTCCTCGTCGTGCCCCGTCAGCGGGCGCAGGCTCGGCTCGTAGTGCGGGTTGGGCAGGAAGCGCACGTCGAACAGCAGGTCGGCGTCGCGCGCCGGGCCATGCTTGAAGCCGAAGCTCTGGATCGTGACGGCGAGGCGGCCCGGCGTGCGCGTCGGCAGCATCGCGTCGGCGAGCTTGCGACGCAGCATCGCGCTCGTCAGGCCGGTCGTCTCGATCACGACGTCGGCGCGCTCGCGCACCGGCGCGAGCAGGGCGCGCTCGCGCGCGATCCCTTCGACGACGCTGCCGGCGGGCGCCAGCGGGTGTCGCCGGCGCGTCTCCTGGTAGCGCGTCAGCAGCGTCTGCTCGTCGGCCTCGAGGAACAGCACGCGGTAGCTGACGCCCTGCGCGGCGAGCTCGTTGAGGACCGCGACGAGGCCGGCGAAGTAGCTGCCGCCGCGCGCGTCAGAGACGACCGCGGCGCGCTCGACCTTCGAGCCGACGTGCATGAACAGCTCGGCGAGCGAGCGGATCATCTCGGGCGGCAGGTTGTCGACGCAGAAGTAGCCCTCGTCCTCGAAGGCGGCCATCGCCGTCGACTTCCCGGCACCGGAGAAGCCGGTGATCACGACGAGGTCGTTGAGCACGGAGCTGCGGGTCTCCGCCTGCGGCCTGGCGAGCTCGATCCGACGCGATCCCCGGCGCAGACGGTCTCCGAGCCGCGTCGGCCTGGAGACGCTCATGGCAGGGAGTGTGACGATCCCGGCGGACGAGCGTGTGAACCTGCCGTCAATGCCCGGTCTTGTTGAGCTGCGCGTAGAGCTCGCGCGCGACCTTGCCGGGCAGGCCGGGCACCGCCTCCAGCTGTTCGCGGCTGGCGGCGAGGAACGCCTCGGGCGAGCCGAAGTGCTTGAGCAGCGCGCGCTTGCGCGCCGGCCCGACGCCAGGCAGGTGGTCGAGGATCGAGGTCGTCATCGCGCGGTCGCGGCGGATGCGGTGGTGGCCGATCGCGAAGCGGTGCGCCTCGTCGCGCACGCGCTGCAGCAGCTGCAACTCGGGCGTGTCGTGCGGCAGCACGACGGGCGCCGCGCGCCCGGGGACGAACAGCTCCTCGATCCGCTTCGCGAGCGAGACGACGGTGACGCCGCGCTCGCGGAAGCCCTGCAGCGCCCTGAGCCCTGCTTGCAGTTGCCCCTTTCCGCCGTCGATCACGACGACGTTCGGCAGCGCGGCGAAGCTGGCGTCGTAGTCCTCGTCGTGCGGCGAGCGGTCGTGCTGGCGCACGAACTGCGCGAGGCGCCGGCTGAGGACCTCCTCCATCGAGGCGAAGTCGTCGGGCACACCCTCGGTCCCCTCGCGCAGCGTGAAGCGGCGGTAGTCGGCCTTCTTCGGCACGCCGCCCTCGAACACGACCATCGAGGCGACCGTGTGGGTGCCGCCGAGGTTGGAGATGTCGAAGCACTCGATCCGCAGCGGGAGCGCGTCGAGGCCGAGCTCGCCCTGGAGGCGCTCGAGCGCCTCGACGCGCTGCTGGCGGCGGTGCTCGGAGCGCAGCTTCTCCTGGTCGAGCGCGAGCCTGGCGTTGCGCTCCGCCAACTCCAGGACGCGCCGCTTGTCGCCGCGCTCGGGCACGCGCAGCTCGACGGGGGCGCCGCGGCGCTGGGCGAGCGCCTGCGCGACCAGCCCGGCGGCGCCGACCTCTCGCTGCACGACGATCAGCGGGGGGATCGTCATCGCGGAGCCGTAGTACTGGAGCAGGAACGCCTCGGCGACGGCCGGCAGCTCGTCGCCGGCCTGGTTGTCGAGGTAGAAGGACTGGCGGTCGGACAGCACACCGTCGCGGACCTGGAAGACGTGCGCGTTGGCGTCGGTGCCCTCGACGGCGATCGCGACCGCGTCGAGCGTTCCGATCGCCTCGTTGGCGACGCGCTGGCGCTCGAGCAGCGAGCGGATCGCCTTCAGGCGGTTGCGCTCGCGCGCGGCGTCCTCGAAGCGCTGCTCGGCGGCGGCCTGCTTCATCGACGCCTCGATCGCGCGCTCGATCGCGCGGTACCTGCCGGAGAGGAAGTCGACGACGCCGTCGATCGCGCCGCGGTAGTCCGCTCTCGACACGTAGCCGACGCAGGGCGCCCCGCAGCGCTTGATGTAGTAGTCGAGGCAGGGGGAGCCGCTGCGCCGGCCTGGCTCCGGCCCCTCGCAGGTGCGGAACAGGAAGACCTTGCCGAGCAGGTCGAGCGTCTCGCGCACGCGCTTGGCGTTGCTGTAGGGGCCGAAGTAGGCGCGCTCGCGGCGATGGCGCTCGCGCGTGAAGTAGACGCGCGGGAAGTCCTCGTCGAGCGAGATGGCGATGTAGGGGTAGGACTTGTCGTCGCGCAGGCGGATGTTGAAGCGCGGCTTGTACTGCTTGATGAAGTTCTGCTCGGCCAGCAGCGCCTCGGCCTCAGTCGCGACGACGAGGCTCTCGACCCGCCCGATCATCGGGAGCAGGTCGCGGCCGACCTGCGTGCTCGGGTTCGAGAAGTGCGACGCGACGCGCTTTCTGATCGACTTCGCCTTGCCGACGTAGATCACGCGGCCCTTCGCGTCGCGGAACAGGTAGACGCCCGGCTGGTCCGGCAGCGCACGCCGCTGCTGCGCGAGCCGGCGGTCGCGGGTGTCGAGGGCACTCGCCGCCCGCGCGCCCGCGCCCGCGGCCTCGCCAGAGACGCCACCACCCGCGCGCGCGGCGCCGCCTCGTCCGTTCTCCTTCGCGCCGGCCATGCCGGCTTCGAGGATAGGGCGCGAGCGGCGGCCGGCCGGCCGGCGCCCGTCAGCGGGCAGCCGCCTCCTGCGCCGCCGCTATGTGCGGGTGTGTCGAGAGGTCCGCTCCGGCCGCGCCTTCCACCCCCGCCGAGCACGCCGTGCGAGGAGCCGGCGCCGCGCCCGCCCGGCCGCCGCCCAACAGCGGCGCAGGAGCGCGAGCCCCGGCCGCACGAGCAAGGCGCCGTAGAGGGCGGTCAGCGCGACGGGCACCGCGGGCGGCAATCCGACCAGGACGGCGAGCGCCGCCAGGAGAGCGATCATGTCCCGGAGGTCGAGTCGCAGGTTCAGCCACAAGTTGGGCATGTGCTTGGTCATGAATCGATCCTAGGTCGCGTGTCTACAGCAGATGAGTGGCGAGCCAGACGGCCAGGCCGAGTCCGAAGCCGAGCGAGTCGGCGTCGCCGGCAGCGCGCGCGATCCGCTCCGGCGGCCAGCGGCGAAGCTGCCCCGCGGCGATGACGCCGTGCTTGGCCATGGCGCCACCGAAGCCGGCGAGCGGCAGCGTCGCGAGCGCGTGGGCGGTCATCGCACGAGCTTCACCTGCAGCCCCGCGCCGAGGCCGCTCGTGTCGCCGGCGCCGTGCAGCAAGCCGACGATGCGCGCGACGTAGCCCTGGGTCTCGGGGTACGGCGGGACGCAGCCGCAGCGGGCGACGGCGCCAGGCCCGGCGTTGTAGGCGGCGAGCGCGAGCGGGACGGTCCCGAACCGGCGCAGCAAGTCGCGCATCAGGTGCGCCTGCGCGTCGATCGCGCGCGTCGCGTCGAACGGGTTCGCGAGCCCGAGCGCGCGCGCCGTGCCGGGCATGAACTGCGCGATCCCCTGCGCGCCGGCCGGCGAGACCGCGAACGGATTGAAGCCCGACTCGGCGTACAGCTGCGCCGCGAGCAGGGCGGCGGAGACGTTCCAGCGCTCGGCGGCCGCGGCGATCACCGGGGCGAACCGCGCCGGCACGAACGAGGGGACGGCGCCATGGCCGTCGCCGTTGCCGTAGCCGACCGACGTCGTGCCCGCGTTGAGCACGAACCCGAAATGCCACGGTTCCCATCCGTATCTCTCCAGGAAGCCATATGCGCGCGCGTGCGCCGCCAGCCAGCCATACGCGCTCGCGGGCCCGAGATCGAGCTCGGTGCCGAGGCGGTGCAGCGACTTGCCGGGCGGCGCCACCCACTTCGGGTCCGGATGGGCGGCGAACAGGCGCGCCTGCTCGGCGCTGCTGCGAAACGCGCTGACGATCACGAGCGCGATCCCGTCGCGCGCGGCGGCGGCGTCGAGGCGGTCGAACGCGAGCGCGACGTCCGGCCGCATCGGCTTGCCCTGGCGGTACGCGAACGGCCCGGGATAGTCGCCCGGTCCCGGCGCGTCGCCCGTGCCCGCGGCGCCCGGCGCGAGCTGCGCTTCGGCGACGGCGCGCACGGGCGCGCTGCGGCGCCGCCCCGCGACGGTGACGACGACCGGGTCGGAGACGGTCACGCGGATCCGCGTCGGCGCGAACGTCGCGCCGTCCGGGAACGCGATCTCGACGCGCTGTGCGCCGTTGAGGCGGGCGGTCGCGAGCGCGCGCGAGCGCGCACCCGCGAGGTAGGCGGCACGCTCGAGGTGCAGCGGATTCAGGCGCCGGCCGACGTACGCGGGCTGGAAGAGGCGGTCGTAGCTGGCCGCCATCGCCCGCGCGCCGGCGAGCGCGGCGAGATCGGCCGCGCGCTGGTCGCGCCCCTGCGCGCCGATCCCCCGCGCGACCGCGCCGAGCACGAACGCGGCGATCAGCGCCGCGCACATCGCCGCGAGCAGCACCGGCAGCGCCTGGCCACGCTCGCCCTGCGCGGCGACGCTCGCCGGCTGCACAGCCACGGCGCCGGCCGCGGGCGCTTGGCAGCGCTCCGCGTGCTCGGCGCGACGCCGCGACGGCCGGGCGCGAGGCGGACGCGCGGCATCGACGGTCATGGCCGCGACTCCGGCGCGTCGAAGAGGCCCAGCTCGGCGACGGCGGCGTGCGCACTCGGCGGCGCGTGCAGGCCGAGCGCCGCGGCGAGCGCCAGCGCGCCGCCGGCCGGCGCGAGCGTCGCAACCGGCCGGCCGAGCCGCCGGAGGCTTGCGAGCGCGCGATCGACGAGCGCCTGCGGCGCGCTCGGCTCGCGCACGACGACGATCCCGTCGTGCCAGGCGAGCACGCGGTCGAGCCCGGCGACGCGCGGGAACGGGATCGCGAGCGCCGCCGGCGCGCCGGCCGCGGTCGCGGCGCGCCCGAGCGCGGCACCCGCCGCGGCGGCGATGCCGGCGGCGTCGCGGCCGTGACATGTCTCCGCGAGCACGCCGACGTGCGATGCCGCATCAGCGCCAGCCGGGGCAGCGCCGCGAGGGTCCGCGATGGCGCCGGCGTGCGCGGTTGCGCCGCCGGCCGAAGCGGCACGGCCCGCGTGTGCGGGCAAGGACGCGGCCGGCGGCACGCCGAGCCGGACGAGCCGGCCGGAGACGCTCACCGCCTGCCCGCGCTCGCGCAGCCGCCGCGCGACGCGGGCGGCCGACGGCGTCGCGGGCAGCGCCAGCGGCGGCTCGGCGCCGGCGAGCACCGTCGAGACGAGCGCGCACCGCCGGCCGGCCGCGCGCGCGAGCGCCAAAGCGACCGCCGCCGCGGCCGCGGGACCGCGCTCCGCGGTGCACAAGACCGCGACGACGGGCGGCGGCGCGGGCGGCGGGACCGGCCCGGCCGCCGCGCGCGGACGGGCCTCCACGAACAGGCCGCGCAGGCCGGCGAGCGCGACCGCGCTCACGGCCGCGCTCCCGCACGTGCAGCCGTGCGCGCGAGGGGCCGGCGCAGCCTGCGGACGATCGCCGCCGCGCTCACGGCGCCGCTCCCGCGTCGGCGGTCGCGGTCGCGGCGAACCGCGCGCCGAGGCCGGGCACGAGCGCGGGTGGCGTGATCCGTACGCGGACGCGCGTGCCGTGGACGTCGACCGCGATCCGCGCGCGCGACCAGCCCGGCACGGCGGCGCGCGCCGCATCAGCCGCGTCGCGTCCCTCGGCGAGCGCGACCGCGCCGCTGTGCGCGGCGTGGCCGGCCAGCTCGCCCGCGATCCCGGCGGCGAGCGCCTGCAGCACGGCGAGCGCGACGGCCGCGAGCAGCGGCAGCAGCGCGACGACCTCGACCGCGGCCTGCCCGCGCTCGCGCGGCCGCGCACGGACGCGCCGTTCGCGCCGCACCGGCGTCCACTGGCGGCAGCGCGAGCGAGAGCGCACGAAGCGCGAGCGGCTCATCGCTGCGCCTCGAACCGCGCACGCGCGGTCGTCGCGCCGAGCGGCGCGCCGCCGAACGCCGACGGGATCCGGATCGCGACCGCGACCTCCCCGTCAGCCGAGCGGCGCACGGTCAACCCGTGCGCGAAGCGCCGCGGCAGGACGCTGCGGGCGGCGCGCGCCGGGTCCGCTCCCACGGCGACGGCGCGGGCCGCGGCGCGGGCCGCGGCGCCGCTCAGCCAGACCGCCTCGCCGGCCAGCAGCGCCTGCCACAGCAGCGCCACGAGCACGCCGACGAGCGGCAGCACGGCGACGAACTCGACCGTCGCCTGCCCGTCACGCGAGCGCAGCGCGAGGCGGCGCGGCGCAGGACGGAGGCGAAGCGGGCAGCGCATGCCCGCACGCTCCCAAGCGCCCCTGCGGCAGCGCTACGCGCAATTGCGACGATTCAGCGCAGCGCCAGCGTCAGTACTGCCGCGAAGCCCTGAAGACGTAGTAGATCCCGTATCCCGCCAGCCCCAGCAGCGCGATCCAGAAGACCGTGCCCGGTCCCGTCGCCGTCAGCTTGTCGGTCCCGGTCAGCGTCAGCACGGCGAGCCCGACCGCCGCGTACAGCAGCCCGCGGTTGTGCTCGCCGAGCGAGTAGAGGTCGGCGCGGTGCTCGCGGTACAGCCGCGCGGCGAACCAGCCGATCGCGCCGAGCATCGCGATCACGAGCGCCTGCAGCACCGCCTGGCTGGCGTCCCCGCCGCCGGGCGCGAGCATCAGCACGGCGGCCAGCGCGAGCAGGACGGCGACGTTGCGCGCAGCGGCGGTCATCCCAGCACGCGTTCGCGCGGCAGCGACGACGGCGTCACGCCGACCGTCGGGTCCGTCGCGAGCCCGGCCTCGGCCTGATCGTCCGCGCGCTCGGGCGCGAAGCGGTAGCCGACGCCGAAGTGCGTGTGGATGTAGCGCCAGCCCGGCGAGACGCGCTCGAGCTTCTGGCGCAGCTTGCGCACGAACACGTCGACGGAGCGGTCGCCGTGGGCCATCGCGTAGCCCCACACGCGCTGGTAGATCGCCTCGCGCTCCAGCACGTGGCCGGCGTTTGCGGCCAGCAGCCGGATCAGCTCGAACTCGCGGCGCGTGAGGTCGAGGCTGCGCGTGCCGACGAACGCCTGGAACTGGTCCGGGCGGATCGAGATCTCGCCCGCTTCGAGCACTGGACGTTCGACCGGCGGCGACGACATGCGCCCGCGGCGCACGATCGCCTCGATGCGTGCGATCAGCTCCTCCGGGTGACACGGCTTGCCGAGCCAGTCGTCGGCGCCGACGCGCAGCGCGCGCACGCGCTGGGCGACCGTCGACGGACCGGTGCAGACGATCACGGGCAGCGCCGGCAGCGCACTGCAGACCTGCTCCAGGTACGCCCATCCGGGCGCCCCCAGCACGGCGAGGTCGATCACGAGCGCGCCGAGGCGCAGGGCGACGAGCTCCTCGATCGGGACCGCGCCCGGCAGCACGCGCTGCTGCCAGCCGCGCGCGCGCACGCGCTTCTCCACGACGTGAAGGAAACCGCTGTCGGCATCGATGATCGCGAGGCGGAGGGGAGCGTTTCGCGCTCCCGGGGCGCGCGGCTCGTCGAACGACCGAGCCGGAACCACGGCATTGATGCTGTTCATGGTGGTGCGGAGTCTAGTGCCCGCGTCCGACACCGCGTCGGCAAGTCCTCCCCCGGTAACAGCCGGTTCACAAGCGGCCCGGAGATTGCGGGGTCTTCCGATCCCCGGCACCGCGGCCTACCCGCGGGTCAGCAGCTCGGCGCTGACCGTCGCGAGCCGCAGCGGGTCGGGGCGGTGCGCAGGCGCGATCTCCAGCAGCAACGGGGCCTCGTGGGCGCGCAGCGTGGGCGCCACCGCCCGCCACGGGAGCGTCCCGCGGCCGGGCGGCAGGTGCAGGTCGAGGCGCAGCGGCGGGATCCCGGGCGGCGTGCCGGGGCCGTGGCGGACGCCGAGATTGTCGTGCACGTGGAACAGCACGACGTCGTCGCGCGTCGCCGCCAGCACGTCGGCGAGCGCGACACCGGCCAGCTGCGCGGTGACGTGCGCGTGGCCGAGGTCGAGCGCCAGCGCGAGCGACGGCGACCCGACGCGCCGCACGAGGTCGCGCACGAACAGCGGCGCGTGCGCGAGCTGCGCGGGCCCCGGGTAGACGGGCGCGAGGTTCTCGACGGCGATCACCGTGCCGATCCGCTGCGCCTGCTCGGCGAGCCGGCGCAGCGCGCACTCCTCGGCGAGCAGCCGGTCCTCGACGCGGTCGGCCTCGACGCCCGCGGCGACCGGCAGCTGCGCGCCGTGGTAGACGACCAGCTCGGCTTCGACGACGGCGGCGTAGTCGAGCAGGCCGCGGCAGGCGCGCTGCTGCTCGCGCTCGCCGGCGCACAGCGCGTCGGGCGCGTGCAGCACGACGCGCAGGCTCGTCGGCGCGAGCACTGCGCGCAGGCAGTCGGCGTGGCGGCGCACCGCGAGCGGGTCGGCGAGCATCGCGACCGGCGGCGCGTGCAGCTGGACCCAGTCGTAGCCGCAGGCCTCCAGGCGCTTGAGCTCGGGCGCGGTCGGCCACCACTCGCGCGGCACGTCGAGGCCGAGGCGGCCGGCGAGCGGGCGCTCGTCGACAGGCGCGGTGACCGGCTCGGGCGTCGACCCCCGACGGATCACGACCTCGCTCATGCGGCGCACGCTACGCGCGCGCGTCGAACCCGGTGTGGCGCGAATGTGACGAACGCGTGAGCAGACCGTGACCGCACGCAGGCGATTTCGCGGCGACGCGGATCGCCCGCGCCCGGCCGCGGCGGCCGCCGGCTCAGTCCGCGACGCGCTCGTAGCGCGCGTACAGCCGCTCGACCGCGCGCTTGGCCGCCTCGTGGCGCTCGCTCGACGCGGCCGCCCGCTCGGGGTCGGCCCACGCGGCGGGATCGGCCAGCTCGTCCTCGAGCGCCTGCAGGACGGCCTCGGCCGCTTCGATCTCTGACTCGAGCTTGCGCGCCTCGCGCTCGGCGTTCTTCGAGCGCACCGGCCGCTGCTTCGGCTTCGCCGCCCTCGGCGCGCCGCCGTTGCCGGCGCCGTCCGCGCCCTTCGGAGCGGCGACTGCCGCCTCCTCCGCGAGCCGCCGTTCCTCGCGCATGCGCGCGTAGTCCGCCCAGCCGCCCTCGTAGCTGCGCAGCGTGCCGTCCTCGACCGCGACCGTGCGCGTGCCGACCGCGTCGAGCAGCGCGCGGTCGTGCGAGACGAGCAGGACCGAGCCGGCGAACGCCGACAGCGCGTCCTCCAGCGCCTCGCGACTCTCGACGTCGAGATGGTTCGTCGGCTCGTCGAGGATCAGCACGTTCGCGCCCGAGTGCACGAGGATCGCGAGCGCGAGCCGCTGGCGCTCGCCGCCCGACAGCCCGCTGACCGGCTTCTCGACCTCCTCGCCGGAGAACAGGAAGCCGCCGAGCAGCGCCCGCGCCTTGTTCGGCGTCAGGCCGGTCGCGCGCTGCGCCGCCTCGACGACAGTACCGCCGCCGTCTATGTGCTCGGCGTGCTGGGACAGGTAGCCGAGCGTCACGTTGTGGCCGCTGCGCAGCTTGCCGGCGGCGAGCGGGCGGCGGCCGGCGAGGGTCTCGATCAGCGTCGTCTTGCCGGTCCCGTTGGCGCCGACGAGCGCGACGTGCTCGCCGCGCTCCAGCCACAGCTCGGCGTCGTCGAGCAGCGTGCGACCGGGGACCTCGATCCGCCCGCGCTCCAGCTCGAAGATCACGCGCCCGGCGCGCTCGGGCGCCTTGAACTGGAACGACAGCGCGGTCGTCTCGCGCGGGTCGCGCTCGATCCGCTCGATCTTCTCCAGGCGCTTGACGCGCGACTGCGCCTGGCGCGCCTTCGTCGCCTTCGCGCGGAAGCGCTCGACGAAGCGCTCGAGGCGCGCGATCTCCGCCTGCTGCTTGTCGATCGCGCGGCCGAGCGCCAGCTCGCGCGCCGCCTTCTCCTGGCGCCACTTGTGCCACGGCCCGGCGAAGAAGCGCGCGCGCCCGGCCTCCAGCTCCAGCACCGACGTGCCGACCGCCTCCAGAAACCAGCGGTCGTGCGCGACGAGCACGACCGCCGCGTCCAGCTCGATCAGGTGAGACTCGAGCCACTCCAGGGCGGCGATGTCGAGATGGTTCGTCGGCTCGTCGAGCAGCAGCAGGTCCGGGTCGCCCGCGAGCGCGCGGGCGAGCGAGCCGCGCGTCAGCTCCCCGCCGGAGAAGCTCGACAGCTGGCGGTCGAGGTCGTCGTCGGCGAAGCCGAGCCCGTGCAGCGTCGCGCTCGCACGGTCGCGCCAGCGGTAGCCGCCGTGGCGCTCGAGCTCGGCCTGCGCGCGGGCGTAGGCGTTGAGCGTCTGCTCGTCGTGGGCGCCGTCGGCCATCGCCTGCTCGAGGCGGAGCAGCTCCTGCTCGACGGCGACGACCTCCGCGGCCCCGGAGATGACGTAGTCGCGCAGGGAGAGCGAACGTTCGCGCGGCGGGCGCTGGTCGTGCAGCGCGACCTTCGCGCCCTTCTGGAACGCCAGCTCGCCGCGGTCGGCCGACGCCTCGCCGGACAGCATCCGCAGCAGCGTCGTCTTGCCGGCGCCGTTGCGGCCCGACAGCGTCATGCGGTCGCGGCGCTCGAGCTTGAACGAGACGCCGCGCAGCAGCGGGCTGCCGGCGATGTCCTTCCCGAGGTCCGATGCGATCACGACGGCCATGGCGATCGTCCATGGTAGGAGCGATCGCGGGACGAGGCCGCCCGCCGCTTCGCTAACCTTCGCGCGCGATGCGCCGCCGTCTGCTCCTGACGCTCACGACGACCTGCCTCGCGCTGCTCGTGCTCGCGCCGGCGGCGTTCGCGACGATCCTGACCGGCGGCACCGACGGCGGCCAGGGCGCCTACGGCGAGGCCGACGACAAGGTCGTCACGAACGCGGGCTTCATCGTGATCGCGTTCTTCCCGCTGCTGATCCTCACGCTCAGCCTGCTGCAGTGGCGGCTCGACAAGCGCAAGGCCGCGCGCAAGGCGGCCGCGAAGCGGCGCTTGTCGTCGGCCGACTGGCACGGCGGCTGGTAGCCCTCGCGGCGCCGGCATCCCGCGCCGGCATCCGCGAGGCGGGTATACGCTGCTCGGATGAGCTACTTCGTCACCGGCGGCACCGGCTTCATCGGGCGCAACCTGATCGAGCGGCTGCTCGAGCGCGAGGGCGACATCCGGGTGCTCGTGCGGCCGGCTTCGCTCACGCGGCTCGACGGGCTGATCGCGCGCTGGGGCGCGGGCGCCGCCGGGCGGGTGCGACCGGTGCTCGGGGACCTCGGCGAGCCGCTGCTCGGGCTCGACGGCGAGGAGGTCGAGCGGCTGCGCGGGACGGTCGACCACTTCTTCCACCTCGCCGCGATCTACGACATGACGGCGAGCGAGCAGCGCAACCGGCGCGCGAACGTCGACGGCACGCGCGAGGCGGTCGCGCTCGCGAACGCGCTCGAGGCGGGCTGCTTTCACCACGTCAGCTCGATCGCGGCGGCCGGCCTGTACCGCGGCACGTTCCGCGAGGACATGTTCGACGAGGGCCAGCGGCTCGACCATCCCTACCACCGCTCGAAGTTCGAGTCCGAGCGGATCGCGCGCGAGGAGACGCGCGTGCCGTGGCGCGTCTACCGTCCCTCGATCGTCGTCGGCGACTCGCGCACCGGCGAGATGGACAAGGTCGACGGGCCCTATTACTTCTTCAGGCTGCTCAAGCGCACGGGCGGCCTGCTGCCCGAGTGGCTGCCGCTCGCCGGCCCGGAGCTGGGCGACACGAACATCGTTCCGGTCGACTACGTCGCCGCCGCGATGGACCACATCGCCCACCGGCCGGGGCTCGACGGGCAGGCGTTCCACCTCGCCAGCCCGCGTCCGCAGCGCTCGAGCGAGGTCCTCAACATCTTCGCGAAGGCCGCCCACGCGCCGCGCATCCAGCTCGCTGTCGAGCCGCCGCCGGTCGCCGCCGCGCTGCAGAAGGGCGCGCTGTCGGCGCTGATGCGCGTGCCGGGCGCGCGCACCGTGCGCCGCGCCGTGCTCAACGAGGTCGGGATACCGGACGAGGTGATCGAGTACATCGCGCTGACCATGCGCTTCGACACCTCCGCGGCCGAGCGCGCGCTGGCAGGCAGCGGGATCGCCGTGCCGGAGCTGGCGGACTACGCGCCGAAGCTGTGGGACTGGTGGGAGCGCCACCTCGATCCCGAGCTGCACGCGGATCGCTCGCTCGAAGGCGCCGTCAACGGCCGCACGGTCCTCATCACCGGCGCGTCGAGCGGGATCGGGCGCGCGGCGGCGATCAAGATCGCTCGCGCGGGCGGGATCCCGCTGCTGGTCGCGCGTCGCGCCGACAAGCTCGAAGAGCTGCGCTCCGAGATCCAGGCCATGGGTGGGAGCGCGTACGTCTACACGGCCGACATGTCCGACCCCGAGTCGGTCGAGGCGATGGTCGCGCAGGCGTTCGCCGACCACCCGGCGATCGACGTCGTCGTCAACAACGCCGGGCGCTCGATCCGCCGCTCGGTCGCGCTCTCCTACGACCGCTTCCACGACTTCGAGCGCACGGTCCAGCTCAACTACCTCGGAGCCGTGCGGCTGATCCTGCTCGTGCTGCCGCACATGCGCAGGCGCAAGCGCGGGCACATCGTCAACGTCTCCTCGATCGGCGTGCAGACCAATCCGCCGCGCTTCTCGGCGTACGTCGCGTCGAAGGCCGCGCTCGACGCCTTCACGCGCGTGATCGCGTCGGAGACGATCGCCGATCGCGTGACCTTCACGACGATCCACATGCCGCTCGTGCGCACCCCGATGATCGCGCCGACCAAGCTCTACGACGCGTTCCCGGCGATCTCCCCCGACGAGGCGGCCGACCTGATCTGCGACGCGATCCGCTCGCACCCGAAGGTCATCAACACCCGCCTGGGCCGCTTCGCCGAAGTCGCCTACGCGCTCAACCCCAAGGCGGTCGACCAGCTGCTGCACCTCGCCTACCGCCTGTTCCCCGACTCGGCGGCGGCGCGCGGCGAGCGCGGGGGCCCGCCGGAGCAGGCGACGAACGAGCAGCTCGCCTTGGCGCGCCTCACGCCCGGCGTCCACTGGTAGCGGGCGCCGGCATCCCGTCAGGCGGCGTCATCGCCAGCTCGTGTGCAGAGCACACTTCACTGGCTGCTTCTTTGCCTGCCGGGCGCCGGCATCCCGCTACGGCCGCTGCTAAATCCGGAAGACGGGCAGCAGCCGCTTCTCGTGCTCGGCCTCGATGCGGGCGGTCACCTCGACGTGCTGCTCGAGGCCGGAGCCGCGCAGCTTCGTCGCGAGCAGCTCGTCGACCTGGAAGATCCCGGCGCTGTTGGACATCTCGATCTCGACGCGCACGGCGCGGTCGCGGCCGGGCTTGATCTCGACCCGCTCGATCGCGTACGCCGACAGCGAGTGGATGTTCTGGTGGCCGGCCTCGAACGGCACGCGCGAGCGCCCGGCTGCCATGTCGAGCGCGTCGGCGACCCGCACGATCCCGGCCTCGATCGTGAACGGGTCGCCGCGGCGGCGGTGGCCGATGATCGCGTGCAGCGTCTCGGCGACGACGATCGAGCGCTCGGGCTCGTCGTAGATCCCCTCCAGCAGCGACCCGAGCTTGTCGGCGCAGAGGAACAGGCTGTAGGCCTCGTGGTCGGCGCGGTGGACCTGCATGCCGATGTCGTGGAACAGCGCGCCGGCCGCGACGACGACCTCCGCGTCACGCTCGCTCAGGCCGTAGTCGGCGACGACGTTCGGCACGACGCCGCGGCGGAACAGCAGCCGCGCGAGCCGCAGCGCGACGTTGAGCACGATCTGGATGTGGATCCACGAGTGGTCGGACATGCCGAGCCGGCGCGTCGCGTTGACGGCCGAGACGTGCCACCACGCCTTCACCTGCTCGTCGGCGTTGACGGCCGCGAGCAGGCGCTCGAGCCGGCGGTTGCCGCGCGTCGGCGCGCGGATGCGGACGTCGGCGATCGCCTCGCGCGGCGGCCGGTCGGACGGGTCGACGCGCGCGGCGCCGCTCCCGACGATGTCCCCCGGCTGCTCGACGCTCACGTTGCGCAGGCTAGCCGCGCGCACGGCGGCACGCGGTGGGCGAGCGTCACGCGCGGCGGCAGTCGTCACGCGGCAGGAACGGCAGGCCGGGCAGGCGCGTCTCGGCGTCGAGCAGCCGCATGCCCTCGCGCGTGCGGTCGAGGCCGGCGCCCAGCTCGACGCCGAGCGCCGCGGTCGCGCCGACGCCGCTCGCGGAGCGGCCGAGCGCGTAGACGCGCCGGTCGACTTCGCCCCGCTGCTCGACGCGGTGCGCGAGCGCCGCGAGCTGCATGAGCCGCGCGTGCAGCGGCTCGCGGCCGGAGAGCCCGAGCAGCGCGCCGAGCGCGACCGCGCGATTCGCCGGGTCGTGCAGGTCGAGCGTCGCGTCGACCTCCTCGAGCCGGTCGGCGCCGGTGGAGACGCCGGCGCGCAGCGATGCCCTCGCGGCGCTCAGCGCCGGGCCGGCGCCGAGCGCCCGCGCCTGGTGCAACACGAACGTCGCCGGTCGCCCGGCGGAATCAAGCGTGTAGGACGCGATCGTCGTGCCGCTCTGCTCGGGGCCGAGCGTCACCGGCTCGACGCCGAGTCCGAGCCGCGCGTCGTCCGCGAGCCGCACGTACAAGGTCGTCGTCCCGTCGCGGGCGACGCGGCGGCCGAGCAGCTTGGTGGCGATGCCGGCGCCGTTCGCCAGCGCCGGCCCGCCGAGCCCGAGCTGCGCGGTCAGCGTCGCGAGCGTGCCGCCCTCCTGATAGGTCGCGTCGGGCGGCGGGAGCTGCGGATGCGGCCGCCAGCCGATCGCGTCGCACAGCAGCGAGCAGCCGCTGCGCAGCTCGTCGACGACGCGGCCGCCGACGGTCGCCTTGTCGCCGTAGCGGGCGACGAACGCGTGCGCAGTCGCGGTGTCCGGCAGCGTCCACGAGCGACCCGACGTGAAGGTCGCGACGAGGCTCGTGTGCACGGCGCCGCTGTACGGATCGCCGCCGAGGCGCATGCGCACGCCGGCGCCGAGCTCTCCGCCCGCGACCGCGTCGTCCGCGAGCGTGACGGTCACGCGGCCGTCGGAGGTGCGCACGGCGCTGAGCGTGCCGCCGGCGCCGAGCTTGACGACGCCGAGCACGCCGGACAGCAGCTCGCTGCGCGAGCCGCGCTCGAGCGGGCACGGCGGCAGGTCGGACTCGACCGGCGTGGGGCGCGAGCAGTCGTCGCCGGCGACGGCGCACAACCCGCGTTGCAGGCCGGCCAGCACGCGCGCGCCGACGCCTCCCGAGGTCAGGCCGGCGGCGAGCGCGAGCGCCGTCGCGACGAGCGTTATCAACGCGACGTACTCGCTCGATGCCTGCCCCTCGTTGTCGCGCCGGCGCGCCATCGCGCCAGCATCGCGCGCTGCTCGTCCGCCGTGGGGCGGGGCGCGCGACGATTGGCACGGGTCCTGCACAGTCGCGTGCGAGAGCGCGCGCGGCGCGTGCGGAAGGGGCGCGGCAGCCCGCGAATCGGGGCAGCGTGGGGCGACCTACGCCGCCGCGAGCGCGCGCACGACGCCCTCGCGCAAGCCGCCGCACGCAACCTCGAACGGCCCGAGCCGGGCGGTGAGTGCAGCGAGGACGGCGATCCCGGCCGGCAGCAGGCGCGCGCGCTCGGGCGCGATCTCGAAGTGCTCGGCCACCGCCGTGGCGGGCTGCGTGCACAGCGCCGCCAACGCCGTGCCGAGGCCGTCCGCGTCGAGCGTGGGGCCGGCCAGCCGGCGCAGCGACGTCGCGCTGCCGCCGACCGCGAGCCGGCGCTCGGCGGGCGGGACGTCGAGCCCGTCGAGCACGCCCAGGACGGCCGCCCGCAGGGCGTCCAGCTCGGCCGCGGCCGGCGGGTCGGAGCGCAGGTGCGCGGCGGCGAGATCGCCCGAGCCGAGCGGCAGCGACGCCGACCAGGCAACGCCGCCGGCGCGCGTGCCGGCGACGAGCTGCGTCGAGCCGCCGCCGACATCGGCGACGAGGACGGTGCCCGGGCCGACGACCGCCCCCACCGCGCCCGCGAACGCCAGCCGCGCCTCCTCCTCCGCTCCCAGCAGCTCCACCTCGACGCCGGCCGCCTGCGACAGCGCCGCGCAGGCGGCCGCGCTGTCGGCGGCGCGGCGCAGCGCGGCGGTCGCGACGACGCGCAGCGTGACCGCCCCGTGCTCCCGCGCTGCCTGCGCCTGCTCGGCGACGACCTCGGCGAGCGCGCGCAGCGCGCCCGCTCCGAGCTGGCCGTCCGGCCCGCAGGCGCGCGCCAGCTGTGTGAACGCGCGCTGCTCGGCGACCGGCTCCAGCGCGTCCCCGACCGCGTCGGCGACGAGCAGGCGCGTTGTGTTCGTGCCGATGTCGATGCAGGCGCAGCGCACCAGCCGGCGAGCCTAGCCGGTCGCGCACGCCCGGCGGCGGGCCGCGCGGCTCCATGAGGCATCATGGCCCCCTGTGAGCGACGAGCCGGCGATCGAGGTCCGCGGACTGCACAAGCGCTACGGGGAGCTCGAAGCGGTCCGCGGGATCGACTTCGCGGTCCGCCGCGGCGAGGTCTACGGCCTGCTGGGACCCAACGGCGCCGGCAAGACGACGACCGTCGAGATCCTCGAGGGCTACCGCGAGCGCAGCGCCGGCGACGTGCGCGTGCTCGGCCACGACCCGCAACTGCGCGCGCGCGACCTGCGCGAGCGCGTCGGGATCGTGCTGCAGAGCACGGGGATCTACCGCCACGTCACGGTGAGAGAGGTCCTGCACCACTTCGCCGGCCTCTACCCCGCCCCGCGCGACGTCGAGGAGGTGATCGAGCTGGCCGGCCTGCGCGGCAAGGAGCAGGCGCGCACGCGCACGCTGTCGGGCGGGCAGCTGCGGCGCCTGGACTTCGCGCTCGCGCTCGTCGGCGACCCGGAGCTGATCTTCCTCGACGAGCCGACGACCGGCTTCGACCCGGCCGCGCGGCGTGGCGCGTGGGACACGATCCGCACGCTGAAGGCGCTCGGCAAGACGGTCGTGCTGACGACCCACTACCTCGACGAGGCCCAGGCGCTCGCCGACCGCGTCGCGATCGTCAAGGACGGGCGGATCCTCGTCGAGGGCGCGCCGGGCGAGCTGGGCGCCGACGGCGGCGGCCGGGCGCGCTATCGCGTCGCGTGGCGCAACGGCAGCGGCCTGCTGACCCAGCGCGAGACCGACGACCCGACCACGCTGCTGCACGAGCTGACGTCGGAGGCGCTCGCGCGCGGCGAGCGGCTGGAGGGGCTCAGCGTCACGCGCCCCACGCTCGAGGACGTCTACCTGGAGCTGACCGCCGATGCGTAGCGCCGCCTCCCCCGGCTTCGCGGCGCTCGCGTGGCGCCAGTACCGGCTCGAGCGCCGCATGTTCTGGCGCAACCCGAGCGCGGCGTTCTTCAACTTCCTGCTGCCGCTGCTGTTCCTCGTGCTGCTGGCGGCGATCCTCACCAAGCAGTCCGATCGCGACGTCATCGTGCCGGGGATCGCCGGGATGGCGGTGCTCGCGACGACCTTCAGCGCGCTCGCCTACAACATGACGTTCCTGCGCGAGCAGGGGATCCTCAAGCGCATACGCGGCACGCCGATGCCGGGCGGCGCCTATCTGCTGGGGATCGCCGGAAACGCGGTCACGAACGCGGCCGCGCAGATCCTGCTGATCGTCGTCGCCGGGCGGCTCTTCTACGGGATCGCGTGGCCGCGCGACGCGTTCGAGCTGGTCGTCTTCGTCGTGCTCGGCGTGCTGTGCTTCGCTTCGCTCGGCGTCGCGTTGTCGCATGCGATTCCGACGTTCGAGGCGGCGGCCTCCTACGTGAACCTGATCTTCCTGCCGGTCGTGCTGATCTCGATCGACGCCGAGCACGACCCGAGCTTCCTGAAGGGGATCGCCGACGGGCTGCCGCTCAAGCACCTGATCGACGGCCTGTCGGGCGCGCTCGTGACCGGTCGCGGGCTGTCGCACCAGGCGCCGGCGCTCGGCGTGCTGGCGCTGTGGACGGCGTTCGGGGCGGCGCTCGCGATCCGCGGCTTCAGCTGGGAGCGGCGCCGCACGTAGGCGCTCCTGGGCGATCCGCCGCGTCGCGTGGTTCGATACGTCGCGCCGGATTCCGGTAGCGACCAGGAGGTGCCGTCATGTACCCCGTCAACTACGAGGCCGACTTCGTCGAGCGGCGCAGCCGGCTGACGACCTTCTTCCGCCTGATCCTCGTGATCCCATGGGCGATCGCGGGGATCTTCTGGGCCCTCGCGGCACTCGTCGCCGCGGTCCTCGCATGGTTCGCGATCGTCGTCACGGGCCGCTATCCGCAGGGGGTGTACGGCCTCGCGTCGCAGGCGCTGCGGTTCGGCTCGCGCGTGAACGCGTTCGCGCTGCTGATGACCGACGCCTTCCCGCCGTTCGGCGGCGGCGAGGAGCCGCAGTACCCGGTCCGGATCGCGATCGCGCCGCCGCTGGAGCGGTACTCGCGCCTGAAGACGGGCTTCCGCCTCATCCTCGTGATCCCGATCGCGATCGTCCTGTACCTGATCCAGCTGATGGTGCGCGCGGTCGCCGCACTGGCCTGGATCGTGATCGTCGTGCTCGGCCGCGAGCCGCGCGGAATCTTCGACGTGATGCGCTTCGCGCTCGCGTACGAGACGCGCGCCTATGCGTACCACCTGCTCATCACCGAGACCTACCCGCCGTTCTCGCCTGACGAGGACCCGGCGCCCGCGACGCCCGCCGCGACGCCGCCGCTGGCGGGCTGACGCTCGCCGGACCGGACGAGGTGCGGGGCAGATCGGAGGTTTCGCGCGGCGTCCCAGCGCCGATATCCGGGGTGACATGACAGACGGAGAGCGGAGCTCCTAGTGCCGTCGGACGGCGCGTCCGGCGGAGCGAGCGCCGACATCACGGGAGACGTCGCAGTACGCATGGTGCTTCCGCCCGTGGCAACGAACGCAGCGATCGCGCGGCAGGCGCTCGCCGGCCTCGCCGACCATCTCGGCGTCGATGCGGCGAGCGCCGTCGATCTGCGCGCCTCGATCACCGCCGCGTGGGCCGACGCGCTGCGCATGCGGGCCGCCGACGACGAGCCGGTCGAGGTCGCGATGCGGGTCCACCGCGGTCAGCTCGTGTTGCGCGTCGGGCGCGCGGCGCCGGGGCCGTGGTCGCCGACCGGGATCGTGCTCGCGCTCGCGCCGGGCCCCCATGTCGCCGCGGTGCTTGGGCGCATCGTGTCGCTCGTCTCCGCGCGCGTCGGCTTCTCGATCGACCGCCTGTCCGATGCGCAGATCGTCAGCGACGCGATCGCCGGCGGGGCGGGCGTCCATGCGCCCGGCAGGGTCGTGCGCGTGCGGATCGAGGAGCACGGGCACGGCTTCGAGCTGATCGTCGGGCCGCTCGCGCCGGGAGGCGGCGGGCGCATGCTGGCCGCGATGGAGCTGCCGGGCCTCGGGTCGCTGCTGGCGCGCCTGGCGGACCGGTTCGAGGTGGAACGCCACGGGCCGGGCGAACAGGAGCTGCTGCGCGTATGCCTCGAGCGTCCCCCGCACCTGCGGGTGCAGCCGTCGGGCCCCTCGATGTTCGAACCCTGACCACTTTTCGGACAATCTGTCTGACAGACCGTCGAAAACGGTTCGCGCTAGCGCCTTCTGCGCCGCATGAATACCCTGTCGGCATGGCAGCGGGAAATGCCTTCGTCCGCGTGCTCGAAGAGGATCCCGAGCTGGCCGCCGCGCTCGACCCGACCAGTGCGCAACTTGCGACGCGCCACGCGATCGCGGCCGTCGAGCACGTCGCGCCGGGCCCATGGGACCCGCCGGCGCCCAGCGACGGCGGCACCGGCCACCTCGGCCTGCTCGTGCTCGACGGGCTGCTGATGCGCGACGTGACGTTCGCACAGGCCGCCTGCACCGAGCTGATCGGCCGCGGCGACCTGCTGCGCCCGTGGGACTGGGAGCGCGACGTGCTGACGATCCGCCCCGAGATCTCGTGGACGGCGCTGCAGCCGGTGCGCCTGGCGGTGCTCGACCGCCGCATCACGGCGATCATGGGCCGCTGGCCGGAGCTGATCAGCGCCGTCGTGGCGCGCGCGGTACGCCGCTCCTTCGAGCTGGCGACCAACCAGGCGACGAGTCACCTGACGCGCGTCGACGCGCGGCTGCAGCTGCTGTTCTGGGGGCTCGCCGACCGCTGGGGCCGCGTCGGTCCCGACGGCGTCGTGCTCGAGCTGCCGCTCACGCACCAGGTGCTCGGCCGGCTCGTCGGCGCGCAGCGGCCCTCGGTCACGACCGCACTGTCGGACCTGGCCCGCCGCGGCGTGATCGAGCGCCGCGACGACGGCGCCTGGATACTGCGCGGCGACCCGCCGGGCGAGGCGGCCGACGCCTCCGTCCCCGCGACGGTCGTACGCTCGTAGGCGGCCGCGGCCCGTAAGCTCCACGGACGATGGCCGGCCCGCCCGCGCACGCCGAGGAGCAGCTCGACGACCCCGAGGTCGCGGACGTCGCGTGGGAGCTCGATCCGCTCGTCGAGGGGCGCGGCGGGGAGGGCGTGCGGGCGCTCATGCGGGAGGCGGCCGAGCGCGCGCAGGCGTTCGCCGCCGCCCACGCCGGCAAGCTGGCACAGCTCGACGCGGCCGGCCTGCGCGGCGCGATGGAGGAGCTGGCGGCGATCAGCGAGCTTGTCGGCCGCGCCGGCTCGTGGGCCTCGCTGCGGTTCGCGGTCGACACCGCCGACCCGGCCCGCGGCGCGCTGCTGGCCGAGGTGCAGGAGCGCGGCACCGCGATCCAGACGACGCTGCTGTTCTTCGAGCTGGAATGGGCCGCGCTCGACGACGAGCGGGTCGAGCAGCTGCTGGCCGGCCCCGGCCTCGACTTCTGCGACCACCACCTGCGCAGCGAGCGCCGCTACCGCCCGTACCTGCTGAGCGAGCCAGAGGAGAGGATCCTCGCCGAGAAGCGCATCAGCTCGACGAGCGCGTGGTCGCGGCTGTTCGCCGAGCTGACCTCGGCGCTGGAGGTCCGGCTGCCCGACGTCGAGCAGCCGGTCACGCTCGAGCAGGCGCTTGCGCGCCTGTCCGGTCCCGACCGCGAGCAGCGCCGCGCCGCCGCCGAGGCGGTCACCGCCGCGCTCGCGCCCGGGATCCGCACGCGCACGTCGATCTACAACACGCTGCTGCACGACAAGGCGGTCGAGGACCGGCTGCGCGGCTACCCGCACTGGCTGGCCGAGCGCAACCTCTCCAACGAGGCCAGCGACGCGTCCGTCGAGGCGCTCGTGAGCGCCGTGCGCGCCCGCTACGACGTGCCGCAGCGCTGGTATCGCCTGAAGGCGAAGCTGATCGGCGTCGAGCGCCTCGCCGACTATGACCGCGCCGCCACGATCGCCGACTCCGACGAGCGCTTCAGCTGGGCGCAGGCGCGCGAGATCGTGCTGGGCGCATACTCGGACTTCGAGCCGTCGCTCGGCGCGCTCGCCAGGCGCTTCTTCGACGAGCGCTGGATCGACGCGCCCGTGCGTCCCGGCAAGCGCGGCGGCGCCTTCTGCGCCTACACGGTCCCCTCCGCTCACCCCTACGTCCTGCTCAACTACACCGCGCGCCGGCGCGACGTGCTGACGCTCGCGCACGAGCTGGGCCACGGCGTGCACGCCGCGATGTCGGCGCCGCAGGGCGTCTTCCACCAGGGCACGCCGCTGACGCTCGCCGAGACGGCGTCGGTGTTCGGCGAGGCGCTCGTGCTCGGGCGGCTGCTGGAGGCGGCGCCGTCGCCGGCGTCGCGCCTGGCGCTGCTGGGCGAGGCGGTCGAGGGCGCGATCGCGACCGTCTTCCGCCAGACGGCGATGCACCGCTTCGAGCACCTCGCCCACACCGAGCGGCGCGAGCGCGGCGAGCTGTCGGTGCAGCGCTTCGGCGAGCTGTGGGCGACCACGCAGGAGGAGCTGTTCGGCGACGCGGTCGAGGTGACCGAGGGCTACCGCGGCTGGTGGTCCTACGTGCCGCACTTCGTCAACTCGCCCGGCTACGTCTACGCCTATGCCTACGGGCAGCTGCTCGCGCTGTCGGTCTACCGCCGCTACGAGCAGGAGGGCCGGCCGTTCGTGAAGGACTACCTGCGGCTGCTGGCGGCCGGCGGCTCGCGCACGCCCGAGCGGCTCGGCGAGCTGGTCGGGATCGACCTCGCCGACCCGGGCTTCTGGGACGCCGGGCTGGCGCTGGTCGAGCAGCAGCTGCTCGCCGCCGAGGAGGCGGCGAGCAGTGCTGGCCGGACTTGATGGTTCAGGCGGGGCTTAAGTTCCGCCGAGCACCGCCGCGTGGCGATGGACGACGTAGAGCATTCGCGGCGCGCGATCCGTCGCGGCCGCCGCCTGTGCGGCGCTCGGTGGCGCCGGACAGCCGGTGTGATGGGTGTCGGCGACGGTGTGCCACCAGTCGCCGTCCAGCAGGCCCGACCACATCGGCGAGTCCTTGCACTTCGGGGAGTGCGGATTGCCCGCGTAGTGGCCGAGCTCGTGCAGGAGCACGGTCTGCAGGTCCCAGTGCTTGGGCGTGGGCAGTTCGGGACCGTCGACCCATGGCGTGTCGATCAGCGTCAGCAGCGTGTCGCGCTCGCGGACGCGCTCGTCGAGCAGCCGGCCGCGGCGGCGCACGCAGGTGCGCGTCGCGCGGCCGTGGGTCACGACGCGACGGCAGACGCGCCGGGCCGCATAGGTGTCGGAGATGTCCGCGATCGTGATGCCGAGCACGTCCGTCGGCACGTGGCGCGAGAAGCCGACGCTGTCGCGCCCGTCGCCGGTCCGGGCCGGAGCCGTCATCGTGCCCGTCAACGGCAGGCCCCAGCGCGTGCCGGCGGCCGTCGCGAGCGCCTGATAGCGGAGTGGGTCGACCTCGGGCGGCACGAGCGCGGTGCTGATCGTCAGCGGCCATGCGTGCCGCACGCCGATCGACGGCGGCATCGCGTCCGCGACGATGTCGGCCCCGCCGAACGCGGCCGGGTTGGCCGGCGGGGGCAGTCCCGGCAGCGCCGGGACGGCGTACGTCGCCTGTGCGAGCAGGAACGACTTGATGCCGTTGGACGCGTACAGGCAGGCGCGCCGATCGCCGGCGTCCGTCGCCGGCCATGTCTTCCAGGTGGCGGTGAGCTGCTGCCGGACCCTGCCGGTCCTGTCGCCGAGTCGCAGGCCCGTCCAGCTCGAGGGCGTGACGTTCGCGACGCAGGCCTGCGCCACCGGAACGGTCGTGGCATAGGCGTAGTACCCGCAGTAGACGGCGTTGCAGTGCTGGGTGAGGCTGACCTGCGCGCTGACGGCCAGTGAGCCGTCAGGAGCAGGGGTCTGCGCGACCGATTGGATCGTGATCGTGCCGCTGAACGCGCTGGCGGACGCAGCGACCGGAGCGCAGCAGAGGACGGCGGCGGCCAGCGCCGCAGCCTTCCAGCCGCGCCCGGCGCCCGGAGCGCGCCGCTTCACGCGCCCACGCGCCGTTCGTTGTCCTCGAGCAGCGTCTCGCGCACGCGGCGGTGCACCGCCGCGCGGCGCAGGATCGCCTCCGCCAGTCGCTCGGGGTCGGGGTGATACTCGCCCGCGGCGATCTGCTGCGCGAGCAGCTGGATCCGCGACGAGCGCGTGATGCGATCGCTGCGCCCGCTGGCGCTGCGTTCGATGTGTTCGTTCGTGGCAAGCACGTCGTTGCTCCTTCCGAGTCCTGAGATGACGAGATGAGCCGCCGGCCCGCCACGGGGCGGACGGCTCGGTACGGCGATCTCAGGAGGCGGGAGGAGCGCGAGCGCCGTCGCTCGCGATCGCCGGCGCGGCAGGCTGCTCGCGCGGCGCGGAGGGGACCGTCTGGGCCTCCGGCAGGCCGTCGGCGGCCGAGCCGGGGAGGATCGTGAAGGCGCCGAAGGCGCCGAAGCCGCCGGGCGCGGGCGCGACGCTCGCGCTGGCCGTCGCGGGCGACGACGGCGCCTGAAGCGGGGCGGGCGGCGCGCGTGCGGCCGGCGGGCCGTCGCTGTCGGCGTGGCCGTGCGACGCGGGCCGCGAGGCGACGATCGCGACGTCGCCGGCGGGGCTCGCGCTGACTGCGATCGGGCCGGCGCACAGCTCGACTGGGGTGGCGAGCGTGCTCGGCGCGATCGGCACGACGAGCCGCCCGAGCGCGACGGCGGGCGCGGTCGGCGGCGGTGCCGGCGCGGTCGGCGGCGTGGCGGCGGCGTCGCCGTGCGAGACCTGGCCGGGCTGGGCGGCTGGCGCGATCGGCGCCGCGGCGAGCGGCGCGACGATCGCGGGCGCGGACGCGACGACCGGCGCGACCGGCGTCGTCGAGCCGCTCGCCGGCCGGCTGGCGCTCGGGTCCAGCGTCGGCGAGACGGTCCCGATCGTCGGCGTGTCGGAGCTGCTCGGGGAGGACGGGTCGGCCGGCGGCGTCGGATCGGTCGTCGGGGCCGGATCGGGCGGCGTCGCCGGTTCGGCCGGAGTCGGGTTGGCCGGCGGCGGCGGATCCGTAGCCGGAGCCGGGTCGGCGGGCGGCGCCGGGTCGGCCGGCGGCGGCGGCGTGGTCGCGGGATCGGGCGCGGGCGTCGGTTCCGTGGGCGCCGGCGCGGGCTCGGCCGGCGCGGGCGTCGGATCGGCCGGCGTCGCCGTCGGATCGGCCGGCGTCGCCGTCGGATCGGCCGGCGTCGCGGTCGGGTCGGAGGTCGTGGTGCTCGGGTCGGTCGGGGCCGGGTCCGACGATTGCGGGTCGGGCGCCGGCGCCGGCTGCGACGGATCGCTCGCAGCGGTGCTCGGATCCGTCGACGCCGGATCGGCCGGCTGCGACGGGTCGCTCGAGGACGGGTCCGTCGAGGAGGGGTCCGCGTTGGCGACCTGCGCCGCGGTCTGACCGGACTGCCCGACGGACTTGTCGGCGGACGCGAGCGCCGGCGCGAGCGCCAGCGCGAGCAGCGCGAAAAGGACGACGAGGACCCTGCGGCGATGCGCGGCGCCGCGGGCGAAGCGCGTGGCGAACAAGCGGAGGGCGTCCATGCGAAAGCTGATCGTCTGCTTCGCCATTCTTTCGACGAAGCTCGAGCGGAGCTTTAATGAGGTTGTCAGAATACTGACTCTACGCTGATCCGCGCGCCCCCTGCCGCGCAGCCATAGACTGCACCGGCCGTGCCGGACAGCGCCTTCACCGCTCCGATCGACCTCGCTTCCCTGCGCGACAGCGTCGCGCTCGTCACCGGCGGCGCGAGCGGGCTGGGGCGCGCGACCGCGCTCGCGCTCGCCGACGCCGGCGCCGAGGTGGTCGTCGCCGACGTCGACGCCGACGGCGGCCGGGCGGTCGCCAAGCAGGTCGGCGGGCACTTCGTCGCGGTCGACGTCTCCGACCTCGAGGCCAACCGCGCGATGGTCGCGTTCGCGCTCGAGCGCGGCGGCCGGCTCGACCTCGTCCACCTCAACGCCGGCGTCACGAGCCGCTGCGGCGTCGGCGAGGACTTCGACCCGGTCGCCTACCGCCGCGCGATGGCCGTCAACCTCGACGGCGTCGTCTACGGCACCCACGCCGCGCTGGAGGCGCTGAAGGCGAACGACGGCCCGCGGCGCGGCGCGATCGTCGTGACCGCCTCGCTCGCCGGCCTCACCGGCGTGCCGCTGGAGCCGCTGTACGCGGCCAACAAGCATGGGGTCGTCGGGCTCGTGCGCTCGCTCGGGCCGGCGCTCGCGCTCGACGGGGTGCGCATCAACGCCGTCTGCCCCGGCTTCGCGACCTCCGCGATGACCGACCCGATCCGCAAGGGGCTCGAGGCGGCGGGGTTCACGATGATCCCCGCGGAGGTCGTCGGCGAGACGGTCGTGCGGCTGTTCGCGCTCGACGTCACGGGCGAGTGCTGGTTCGTCCAGCCGGGCCGCGAGCCCGCCGCCTTCCAGTTCCGCAACGTCCCCGGGCCGCGCACGGCCCCCGAGCCCGCAGCATAGGAGCGCCTCATGGACTTCGAGCCCAGCGATCGCGCAAAGGACTACCAGGAGCGCCTGCGGGCGTTCCTGGAGGAGCGCGTCGAGCCCGCGCAGGAGATCTACCTCGAGCAGGTGCGCGCGGCCGACAGCCCGCACATCCATCCGCCGGTCATGGAGGAGCTCAAGGAGGAGGCGCGCCGGCGCGGGCTGTGGAACCTGTTCCTGCCCGACCCCGAGCACGGCGCCGGGCTCACGTACCTCGAGTACGCGCCGCTCGCCGAGCTGCTCGGGCGCACGTTCATCGGCTCGGAGGCGTGCAACTGCTCGGCGCCCGACACCGGCAACATGGAGGTGCTGCACCAGTTCGGGAACGACGAGCAGAAGGAGCGCTGGCTGCGCCCGCTGCTCGACGGCGAGATCCGCTCGGGCTTCGCGATGACCGAGCCCGACGTCGCCTCCTCCGACGCGACGAACATCGCGCTGAAGATGGAGCGCGACGGCGACGACCTCGTGCTCAACGGCCGCAAGTGGTGGACGACCGGGGTCATGCACCCCAACTGCAGGATCCTGATCGTGATGGGCAAGACCGAGCTCGACGCGCCCGTCTACGCGCAGCAGTCGATGGTGCTCGTGCCGCTCGACGCGCCCGGGCTGAAGGTCGAGCGCTCGCTGCCCGTGTTCGGCTACCAGGACCCCGAGGGCCACGGCGAGCTGCTGTTCGAGGACGTGCGCGTACCGCAGTCGAACATCATCGCCGGGCCGGGGATGGGCTTCCTGATCGCCCAGGCGCGGCTCGGCCCCGGCCGCATCCACCACTGCATGCGCGCCGTCGGCGCCGCCGAGCGGGCGCTGGAGCTGATGTGCAAGCGCGCCGACGAGCGCGAGACGTTCGGCAAGCCGGTCTCGACGCGCTCGAACATCCGCGACTGGATCGCCGAGGCGCGGATCGAGCTGGAGATGCTGCGGCTGCTCGTGCTCAAGACCGCGTGGCTGGTCGACAAGGTCGGCGGCAAGAACGCGCGCATCGAGGTCGCGGCGATCAAGGTCGCGGCGCCGAACATCGCGCTGAAGATCATCGACCGCGCGATCCAGGTGCACGGCGGCGCCGGCGTCTCGGACGACTTCCCGCTCGCGTTCATGTACGCGCACATGCGCACGCTGCGGCTCGCCGACGGGCCCGACGAGGTCCACAAGCTGTCGATCGCGCGCCGCGAGCTGCGCCGCCAGCGCGGCGAGGCCGAGCCGCTGATGTGAGCACGGAGTCCGCCATGGTTGCGGGCGGGCAGCGCAGCCGCTGGGGCGTCGTGCTCGCCTACGCCGTGGCCGCCGCCGCCACGCAGGTGCTGTGGCTGACGTTCGCGCCGATCACGACCGACAGCGCGGCGCACTACGGCGTCGGCGAGGGCGCGATCGGCTGGCTGGCGGAGGTCTTCCCGCTGCTCTACGTCGTGCTGGCGCTGCCTGCCGGGATGGCGCTCGACCGCTGGTTTGCGCATGCCTTGCGCGGCGGTGCGGCACTGATGGCGGCCGGGGCGCTCGTGCGCCTCGGCGGCGACGCCTACGGCTGGGCGCTCGCCGGGCAGCTGCTCGTCGCGCTCGGCCAGCCGTTCGTGCTCAACGCCGTCACGAAGCTCGCGAGCGAGTACGTCGCGCCGCCGGCGCGGGCGGCCGCGATCGCGATCGGCTCCGGTGGCACGTTCGTGGGGCTGCTGCTGGGGCTCGTGCTGGGACCGGCGCTGGGGAGCCGGTCGGACCTGCGCACGCTGCTGGCCGTGGAGGCGGCGTTCGTCGTCGTCACCGCGGCGCTGCTGTGGATCGCGCTGCGCGAGCGGCCGGCGGGCGCGGGCGCGCTCGAGCGGCCGATCGGCCCGCGCGAGCTGCGCGCGGTATGGGACGACCGCTTCCTGCGCGCGCTGTGCGGGCTGGCGTTCGTCGGCTTCGGCGTCTTCATCGCGCTGACGACCTGGCTGCAACCGCTGCTCAAGCCGTTCGGCGTGTCGGAGTCGACGGCCGGCGCGATGCTCGTCGGGATGGTGGTCGCGGGCGTCGCGATGACGACCTGGTGGCCGGCGGCGGTCGCGCGGCGCCATGCCGAGCACCGCGCGCTGCTGGCCGCATTGCTCGTCAGCGCCGGCAGCTGCGCGGTGCTCGCGGGCGTGCGGGCGGTCGGGGCGCAGTTCGCGCTCGTGGCGCTGTTCGGCGCGTTCGCGCTGCCCGCGCTGCCGGTCCTGCTGGAGCTGGCGGAGCGGCGGGCCGGCGCCGCGGGCGCGTCGGCCGCCGCGCTCGTGCTGCTGTGCGGCAACCTCGGCGGGATCCTGCTGGCGCTGCCAATCGGCGCGCTGCACCACCATGCCGCGCCGGCGTTCGGCCTGCTGGCGCTGGCGGCGCTGTGCGGGCTGCCGGTGCTGCGCCGGCTCGGGTCGCTGCGCGAGGTGCCGAGAGGGGCCCTGGCGTGAGCGCAGCCGCGCACGGCGCCGGCCCGGCCGACGAGCGACCGGAGCACGGCGACGACGCGCGCACGAGGGACACGAGCGCGGCGCGCGCCGGCGAGGACCGCCCCGTCCGCGACGAGGACGCGTTCGACGTCGCCGCCGTCGACGCGTGGCTGCGCGGCGCACCCGGCGTCGATGCCGCCACGCTCGGCGACGGCCCGCCGCAGGTCCGCCAGTTCACCGGCGGCGCGTCGAACCTCACCTACCTGCTGCGCTACCCGCGGCGGGACGTGATCCTGCGCCGGCCGCCGGCCGGCACGAAAGCCCGCTCGGCGCACGACATGGCACGCGAGCACGAGATCCAGGCGCGCCTGAAGCCGGCCTTCCCGTACGTGCCGGAGATGGTCGCGCTGTGCACCGACCACGACGTGCTCGGGTCCGACTTCTACGTGATGGAGCGCGTCGAGGGCGTCACGCCGCGCGCCGAGATGCCGCCCGAGGTCGGGACCGACCCGGCGCGGATGGCGGCCCTGGCCGACCGCTTCGTCGAGCTGCTGGTCGAGCTGCACGCGGTCGATCCGGAGGCGGCCGGACTGGACGGGATCGGACGCGGGCCGGGCTACGTTGGGCGCCAGGTCGCCGGCTGGTCGGAGCGCTACCGGCGCGCGAAGACGTGGAACGTGCCGTCGTACGAGGGCGTCATGCGCTGGCTCGAGCGCGAGCAGCCGCCCGACGCCGGCGCGAGCGTGATCCACAACGACTACCGGCTGGACAACCTCGTGCTCGACCGTGCCGGCGATGACCCGCTCACCGTGCGTGCCGTGCTCGACTGGGAGATGGCGACGATCGGCGACCCGCTGATGGACCTCGGCGGCTCGCTCGCGTACTGGCTGCAGGCGGACGACGGCGCGGCCAGCCACCGCTTCCGCCGCCAGCCGTCGCACCTGCCGGGGATGCCGACGCGCGCCCAGCTCGTCGCGCGCTACGGCGAGCTGACCGGCCGCGACGTGAGCGGATGGGCGTTCTACGAGGTCTTCGGCCTCTTCCGCCTGGCCGTGATCGTGCAGCAGATCTACTACCGCTACCACCACGGCCAGACCCGCAACCCGCGCTTCCGGCCCTACTGGCTGGCGACCCACGTCCTGCAGCGCCGCTGCCGGCGCGCGATCCGCGCGGCGCGCTGAGGCGGCCGCTCACGCGGCCTTGCGGGCGACCGTCAGCAGGTACTCGGGATGGGCGCGCAGCGTGCCGTCGGTCGCCTCGTTGCCCTGCTCGTAGAGCGCGACGAGGTCGGCGCGCAGGGCGTCCCACGCCCCCTGCGGCGCGAGCGCGCCCTTCGCCAGCACGACCGGGCCCAGCACCTGCTCCATGTAGGTCAGCCACGCGTCGGCCGACGGGGCCCGCACCGAGTCGGTTGCGGAGCGCCGCTCGCACGTCACCTCGGCGGCGTCGTCGAAGAGGCCTCGCACGATGTCCTCGACACCCCACAGGATCGGCGGCTTGAAGCCGTCGGGCGGCGGCGGCATGTGCTTGGCGACGACCGCGAACATCTGCCCGTTGAGACCCTCCGGCGTCCAGGCGGCGACCGCCACCGTGCCGCCGGGCGCCGCGACGCGCAGCAGCTCGGCCGCGGTGCGCTCCTGGTCAGGCGCGAACATCGCGCCGAAGACGGACGTGACGCGCTCGAAGCTGCCGTCGGCGAACGGCAGCCGCTCGGCGTCGCCCTCGACGAAGTCGATCTCGGCGCCCTCGGCGGCAGCGCGGGCGCGGGCACGCTCCAGCAGCTCGGGCGTGAGGTCCAGCCCGGTGACGCGCGCGCCGCGCCGGGCCGCCGCGAGCGCCGCGTTGCCACTGCCGGTCGCGACGTCCAGCACCGTCTCGCCGGCCTGCACGCCGGCGCCCTCGACCGTCGCCTCGGCGCAGCCCTCGATCTTCTCGGCGATGTCCGCGTAGTCGCCCGCCGCCCACATCGCGCGCTGGCGGCGCTTGATCTCCTCGCGGTCGAGCGGCATCCGGACCGATGCTACCGGCGCGCCGTGGGGAGCGGGTCAGATCTCCTCGAAGGTCTCCTCGAAGGACGGCGTCGGCGTCTCGAAGCGGATCTCGCCGTCGCGCACCTTGCGGTACGGCTCTTCGCGCCAGCGCTCGAGAATCGCGTTCGTGAGCCGGTAGGCGCGATAGAAGCGCCCGCGCGCGTCGTTCTGGTGCACGCGCTGGAGCGGGTCGGACTCGACCCCGAAGCGGATCCCGCGCGCGAGCTTGCCGAGCGCGTCGGGCGGCCCGACCGGCCCGCGGCCTATGACCGCCACGGTCGTGGGGCCGCGCTTGGGCAGCAGCGCGGTGAAGCACTGCGCGTCCCCGACCGCGAACACGAACGCGTACTCCTTGAACCAGCGCCCGTCCTCGGGGCTCTGGCGCCGCAGCACGTAGGCGAGGCGGATCTTGTCGATCAGGTCCCCGACCTGCGTCGCGGTGCGGATCGTGACCTCGCTGGCGGCGAACGCGAAGGCGTCGGCCGCCGCGAAGCAGATCTCGGCGCGCGGCTTGGCCTCCGCCGGCTTGACGATCAGCTCGGACGTCTCGCCGCGACGGTAGGCCGTGAAGGTCACGTCGCGGCCGGAGCTGACTTCCCAGATGCGGCGCTGGTCTCTCGTGCGGCGCACGCCTCCGGGGGCGCTGTTGAAGCGGTGACGCACCGTCGAGATCGGCTTCCAGCTGCCGTCGCCGGCGATCTTTCCGATGTCGCCGATCTCGATTGGGAACTCGAGCGGCACGACCGGGCGCATGCCGTAGCGCTCGTGCACCGCTGAGACGAATCGACCGACGTCAGCCACCGCGTCACCTCACTCGCAGGACAGCCGGCGCGCCCCCTCGGCAGCGCTCGGCCTCATACTGGTCGATTGTAGAGCACTTTTCCGGTAAGACATCGGACAGGGGGTGTCGGCGTGCCACCCGCCGCTTCCTGGCTGGCTGGCCAGTAACATCGAGGTCCCTCGCCCGAAATCAGGAGCTGTGCGATGACGTCGACCGGACGCGATCTCGACCTCGACAAGGTGCTCGTCGGCGATCCCGAGCTGTGGCAGGACGGCCCGCCGCACGAGCTGTTCGCCCGCCTGCGCGCGGAGTGCCCGGTGCACTGGACCACGCACATCCCCGACTTCCCGAACGAGGCCGGCTACTGGTCGGTCACGACGGCCGACGACATCCACACCGTCAGCCGCGACTGGCGGACCTACTCGTCCGAGATCGGCGGGATCACCGCGATCACCGACTCGATCCTGCCGCTCGAGCTGTCGCAGGCGATGTTCATCGGGATGGACCCGCCCAAGCACGACCGCCTCAAGGCGCTCTTCCAGGCCGGCTTCACGCCCAAGCGGATCGCCCATCACGAGGGCGAGATCCGCGCGATCACCGAGCGGGTCTTCGAGCGCCTCGCGGGCCGCGAGACGTGCGACCTCGTCACCGACGTCGCGATGCCGGTCGTCTCGCGCGTGATCGGCTCGTTCATGGGGATCCCGCCTGAGGACGACGAGATCTGGGCGCGGCTGATGAACACGACGCTCGGCGCGGCCGACCCGGACGTCAACCCCGAGGGCGTCGAGACCGTCATGACGCGCGACGTGCCGGAGATCTTCGAGCGCTGCCGCGAGCTGATCGCGCAGCGCCGCGCGCAGCCGACCGGCGACCTCACGAGCGTGCTCGTCGAGGCCGAGGTCGACGGCCAGCGGCTGGAGGAGCACGAGATCGTGATGGGCTTCTTCCTGCTGATGGCAGCCGGCAACGACAGCACCCGCTCGACGTACGCGAGCGGGATGCGCGCGCTGCTGGAGGACCGGTCGCAGTTGCAGCTGCTGCTCGACGACCCGTCGCTGATCCCGAGCGCGGTCGAGGAGTCGCTGCGGATGTTCCCCGCCTTCGCCCACTTCCGCCGCACCGCGACGCGCGACGTCGAGCTGGGCGGCGCGCAGATCCGCGCGGGCGACAAGGTCGTGATGTGGTACGTCTCCTCCAACCGCGACGAGGCGCGCTACGAGGACCCCGAGCGCTTCGACGTGCGCCGCAACCCCGAGCATCAGGCGTTCGGCGCCGGCGGGCGGCACTTCTGCCTCGGCACCGCGCTGGCCCGCCTGGAGCTGCGGATCCTGTTCGAGGCGACGCTGAAGCGCTATCCGCGGATCGAGCTGGCCGGCAAGCCCGAGTACGTCGTGTCGGGCTTCGTCAACCAGCTGCGGACGCTGCCGGTGCGGCTGAACGCCGGGGCCTGAGGCGGCGCGCCGGGCGGCGCGGAGGTCGGATCCGGGGCGACTACGGGGTCGCGTCGGGCAGTTCGTCGGGATGGCGGGCCGGCACGCAGCGGGGATGCTGCGGTGCATGGACGCCAGCTTGAGCACCACCCCCGCCGTCGAGGCCCACGGCCTCGTCAAGGTCTACGGCGAGGGGCCGAACGCCGTGCAGGCGCTGCGCGGCTGCGACCTGACGCTCGCGCGCGGCGAGCTGGTCGCGATCATGGGACCGTCGGGCTCGGGCAAGAGCACGCTGCTGCACCTCGTCGGCGCGCTGGAGCCGGCGACCGCGGGCGAGATCGCGATCGGCGGGGTCGCCTACGGCGGGCTCGACGACAAGGGCCTCACCGCGCTGCGCCGCGAGCACATCGGGTTCGTCTTCCAGTTCTTCAACCTGCTGCCGTCGCTCACGGCGGTCGAGAACGTGCACCTGCCGGCGCTGATCGCCAGCCGCCGCGAGCAGGCGCTGCGCGACCGCGCGCGGATGCTGCTCGAGCGCGTCGGGCTCGCTGACCGCGCCGACCACCTGCCGTCCGAGCTGTCGGGCGGTGAGCAGCAGCGCGTCTCGATCGCGCGGGCGCTGCTGCTGCAGCCGGAGCTGGTGCTGGCCGACGAGCCGACCGGCAACCTCGACACGCGCGCCGGCGCGGAGATCCTCAAGCTGCTGCGCGAGGTCAACCGGGCCGACGGCGAGACGATCCTGATGGTCACCCACGATCCGGCGGCGGCGGCGTCCGCCGATCGCGTCGTGTTCCTGCGCGACGGCCTGATCGTCGGCGAGCTGCCCGGCGGCTCGGCCGAGCAGGTGCTGCGCTACCTGGCGACCCTTCAGCACGAGCCGGCCGCGGCGCCGGCGTCCGGCCATGCTGCGCTCGTTTGACGGCCTCGCCCTGCGCCAGATGCGCACGCGCCGCCTGCGCGTGCTGCTGACCGGCTTCGGGATCGTGCTCGGCGTCGGGATGGTGTTCGGCGTGCTGCTCGTGACCGGCACGATCCGCCAGACCTTCGACGACCTGATCAACTCGGCGTGGGGCGACATCGACCTCGTCGTGCAGAGCAAGTCCTACGGCGCGCTGCCCGAGCGCACGCTCGTCGCAGTGCGGCGCGCCGACGGCGTCTCGCAGGTGTCCCCCTCGCTCAACCAGGCGCTGCAGCGGCTGCGGCCCGACGGGCGGCCGGTCAAGGGCCCGTCCGGGCGCATGAACGTCGCCGGGCTGGACCCGGCCGACCCGGGCTACAGCTTCACGCTGACGTCCGGGCGGATGATGCGCTCCGGCGCGGAGGTCGTCGTCGAGGACGCGTGGGCGGCCAAGCGCGGGATCCACGTCGGCCAGGTGCTGCCGGTCGGCGCCGCGACCGGCCGGGCGCGGCTGCGCGTCGTGGGGATCTTCCGCTTCCACGGCGGCTTCTCGTTCGGCGAGCAGGGCTTCGCGGCGATCCCGCTGGCGACCGCGCGGCGGCTCGCCGGCCAGCCGGCCGGCTACTCGCAGCTGCTCGTGCGCGCGTCGGACCGCGGGCAGGTCAAGCCGCTGCAGCGGCGCCTGCGGGCGCAGCTGGGCGCGGGCGTGAACGTCGACACGCCGCAGGGCTACAGCGACCAGATCGCCAAGCAGTTCCAGGGCTTCAACGTCGTCCTGTACTTCTTCTCGGGGATCGCGCTGTTCGTCGGCTGCTTCCTGATCCTCAACAGCTTCAACATGACCGTGCTGCAGCGGATGCGGGAGCTGGGGATGCTGCGGACGCTCGGGGCCACGCGCGCGATGGTGACGCGCTCGGTGCTCGCCGAGGCGCTGTCGATCGGGGTGATCGGGTCGCTGCTCGGATTGGGGCTCGGGCTGGGGCTGAGCGCCGGCCTGCTGAGCGTCGTCGCGAGCCTCGGCGTGCCGACGGGCTCAGTGCATGTGTCTTTGGGCGCCGCGCTGATCGCGGTGGCCGTCGGGCTCGGCGCGACGACCGTCGGCGCGCTGTACCCGGCGCGGCGGGCGGGGCGGATCGCGCCGATCCGCGCCGTGCTGGGGACCGCGCAGCTGCGGCGCGCGCCGAGCTGGCGACGGGCGCTGCTGGGGCTGGCGGTGTTCCTGCCGGGCGTGTGGCTGAGCGGGCGCTTCTGGTTCGGCAGCGGCTCGGCCGGCTCGACGCTCGGCGTGGTCGCCGGGGTGTCGCTGACGATGGCGATGTTCGTCGGGATGGTGCTGGCGGCGCCGTACATCATCCTGCCGGTCGTGCGAGCGCTGGCGGTGCCGGTGCGGCGACTGCTGCCGACCGGCGGGCGGCTGGCCGCCAACGCGGCGCTGGCGAACCCGGGACGGACGGCCGCGACGGCGGTCGCGTTGACGGTGGGGCTGTCGGTGATCGTCGTCAACGCGGCGATGTCGACGAGCTTCCTCGACACGATCGACCGCCAGATCAACGCCGCCTACGCGCGCGACTTCACGGTGCAGGACCAGGGCGGCCTGCAGGGCGGCGTCACGTTCGGGCCGGCGGTCACGCGGCGGATCGCGCGCGTCCCCGGCGTGGCCGTCGCGACGCCGGTGCGGATGGTCGTGACGCAGCTGCCGCAGTCGCACAGCGGCCAGCCCGGGCTCGTGATGGCGGTCGACCCGGCGCGCTGGGGCGCCGTCGACCGCACGCCGGTGCGCGGCGTGTCGCGGGCGGCGGCGCTGGCGGGGCTGGCGCGCGGCGGGATCCTGGTCACGCCCGGGTACGCGTCATCGACCGGCCTGCGCGTGGGCTCGCTGGTGAAGCTGTCGGGCCCGGGCGGCGTGCGGCGCGCGCCGGTCGTGGGCGTGCTCGACGCGACGGTGAGCGGCCTGTCGGACACGATGGAGCTGTCGCTGGCGACGATGCGCGACGTCTACGGGATCACGGCGAACATGCAGGTCGCGGTGAAGGCGGCGCCGGGGGCGGACGTCCCGGCCGTCGGCCGGCGGATCGATGCGCTGCTCGCGCGCTCCTACCCGCAGCTCGAGTCGCTCTCGACGGCGGCGGTCAAGGACCAGATCGACAAGCAGGTCAACACCCAGTTCACGCTCTTCAACGCGATCGTCGCAATCGCGGTGATCGTCTCGCTGCTCGGCGTCATCAACACGCTCGCGATGTCGGTGCTCGAGCGCACGCGCGAGATCGGCGTGCTGCGCGCGCTGGGCGCATCGCGCTGGCTCGTGCGCCGCACGATGCTGGACGAGAGCCTGCTGATCACGATCGCCGGCGCGTTCTCGGGCATCGTGCTCGGGCTGCTGATCGCCTACGTGTGGGTGTCCGGGCTCGGCACCTTCCTGCCCGGGATCGCGTTCAGCTTCCCGGTCGGGACGGTCGTCGCGATCGCCGTCGCCGCGGTGGCACTCGGCGCGGTGGCCGCGATCCTGCCCGCGCGGCGCGCGGCGCGGCTCGACCCGATGAAGGCGATCAGCTACGAGTAGCAGGGGATTTGCAGCACTTTACGCTGTAGATCCGCTCGACCCTCGCCCGTAGTTTTCGGCCCGAGCCGTCGGGGCCACGCGCCTCCAGAATCGCCGGGGCGTCGCTCCGGCCGGGATGCCCCGCAGGGCGCCTGAGAAAGGGGGTGGGGATTGACAGATCCCACTCTGACGTCGCTCGTGCTGTTGCTCGTCCTGGCGAACAGGCGTTAGCCGCAGCACCGCCCGGCGCCGTAGTGGCGGCGCCGGGCTTTGTGCTGAAGGAGCGCGGCGTTCGTGGCGCCGGACCCGAGAGGTGGGATGGACAAATCCACCCTGACGTCCCCGGAGCATAGCCCCGGGGACCGCGGCCGTCGACCCGATAGATATGGCCGAGCGGGATGTCGCGGTGCGGCGTCGAGAGCCTGTGTCCATTGGTGACGATCCATTGACACCTCTGGACCACCCCGTGCTACCGTCTAGGAGTGACAAACAACTGTCAGGAGTAGTCATGGCGATTCGCGAGGCCCTCGAAACAAACGCTGGAGAGGCTGCCGCCGCGACGGCGGAAGCGGTGCGCGCCGAGTTGGCGGCGGCAGGACTCCGGCTCGCCCGTGCGCGGGCTGACGAGACTGCCGAGCTGGATCGGATCGGCGCCTTGACGGAGGTCGCGATCGACGCGAACGTACGGCTGCACGAGATTGCGGAGCGCGCTGGCGTGTCGCGGCAGACGTTGTTGAACCTGCGCACCGCCGGGCGCGGCTCCGATGACCGGCGATGGAACGTAGACGCGCGGGTCGCGTGCACGCTCGGGTCGCGTCCCGCCATGAGCGAGTCCGATCTGGTCAATCTGATCGCAAAGCCTCCCGTCGATGCTCTTGACGTCGAGGCCGCGCTTGGACGCCTGCTTGAGGAGGGCGACGCTCGGTCAATCGGGACCGGGTGGTCCGGAGGTAAGGCGGTGACGTATTACCGACTCTCCCCGGAAGGTGCGCAAGGTCTGCGGCGTCGGCTGCGCCAAGTAACCATGCCACCAGCGCGAGAGTGGATCGCATACGTCGCCTCGTCGCCGAGCGAGGTCAGCGCCATCGTGGCTTCCGCCGAGCGATTGCTCGGAGACCAAGAGGCCGCCGTCATCCCCGCCGGCACCCGTCAAGACATGCCCGATCCAGAGGTTGTCTTCCGCGTCGAGGCGGCCACATGGCAGGAGGCTGTGCAAGTCGCTGCCGATCGGATGCGCGAGATGCGAGCGCGCGTTGGCGCGGATGATCCCGACCGCCCACCTGTGGTACGAGCGTTTTGCGCTCCTATCCACGACAGCGCGCCGTAACCCGACATGCTTCCGTGCGGGCTTCCGGTCCGCCAGGAACCCGGGCCAGCGCGGATCCAGGTCCTCGCTGCGCAGAAGGTCGGCCTCGATCGCGAGGATCTCCTCGACGTCCTGGCTCGTGGTAGCGGTGTAGCCCTTCGGCGGCGGCGTTACTCGTTCCATCGGTCGGAAGGTCGGTTCATGCCAGGTCGATAATGCGCGCGGTGCGCGCATGCCGGCGCTCTCCGAGTCGCTGTCGCGCCGCTCGTCCGAGTGCCTCCCTGCTGGCGGTCATCCGTCCTTGATCGCGGCGCTGCTGGAGTGGTCGCCGCCAGGCGCGACCAGCCTCAGCAGAGACCGACTTTCTTGGCGGCGTATTGAGCTTGCTCCTCGGTGTAGTTGTCACCGGCTGAGGAAGAGAGCTGCTCGATCAGCCCTTTCTTCGAGAACGCGGCTGTGCTGAGATAAGCCTTAGCGGCATTGATTGCGTTCTGCTGAGATACCGTGTAATGCGCCCCAGACGACTTGGCTGCATCGCTTTGCGGGGGCGCGCTGCCGCTGTTGCTCCCGCGGCCGTCAGACGAGGTGTCCCCCGATGCGGCGAGTGCGGCGAGGGCCGCGGCAGACACCAGGACCGCGGCCGCGGTTCTCATGTTCAGTTTGAAGCCCACCAGTTCTCACCACCCTCTCTCGACAGCCCGCGCGAGAATACCGGATTCTAGTTGTTGACCTGCTCAGCCGCGAACAACGCCGTGGCGGCAGCACGGGTTCGATTCCGGATGAGCAAGAACGGCCAGGGCGAGAAAGCTAGCGCGAGCAGGTCGGCCCGATCGCGCGAAACAAGTATCGGCCGCATCTGCGGCGTGCTGCCGGTTTGGGAGAGTGCCTGCAGCGGCCAGCGGATTGCGCCCATCACCCAGGCGTACGCGTCATTGCCGACAGGAGTGACCTTCACGAAGACGAAGCCGAACGCGCTAAGCGCTACCCAAATGAGAGCGTCATATCGCCAGATCATCGGCTTGTGGCAGATACGGCGCAGGATCTCCGTCAAGGACAAGAGCCCGACGGGGAGCAGAACGAGCCCGGCACAGTCGGACAACTTCCCCGTGACAAATCCGGGCCAATCGGACTTAAGCCAGCGGTCGTTCACCACTAGAACGACTAGCGATATCAAGGCAACGGGGTGAAGCACAAGTGCGCCCGCGGTGGCCTTCACGCGCGCTACAGCTTACGGCGTCAGCGTCGCCGGCGTGCCTCGGCGAGCGCCTTCGACCAGCCGATCTGCCGCGGGCCGCCGCGGTCAATGCTCAGCATCAGCTCGACCGGCACGTCGTGGTTCAGAAACCGTCAAGCGGACGGCGTTGCCCGCGCGACGACTGGCTCGGGCGGCGGTAGAGCGCTTGGCGACTGATGCCCGCGACGCGGGCGACGACCGCGGCGGGGCGACCACGATCTCGCCCGCTCGAGCCGGCTCACCGGGCCCGGGCGCGCAGCTCGTCGACCTCGGTCCGCTCCGCCTTCCCGGACAGCCGCTGCGCGCCGGCCGCGCGGAACCAGTGGAGACGCCGGGAATCGAACCCGGGTCCGCGGTCGCGTGAAGGGCGGCTTCTACGAGCGTAGCCGGCGCTCTGATCTCGTCCCCCGCTCGCCTCGCCGGCGGGGTTGCGGGGGACCAGCCTCCTGAAGATGTCCCCGGATTGGCGGAGGCGAGCCGCCCCGGGTGAGCCTGCGTTCTGATTCCGGTGGTCCCCGCGGCAGGCTGGCGGGGGCCGAAACCTCACGGTCTTAGCTAGGTGCTAGACGGCGAGGGCGTACTCGTGAGAGTCCGCACGTATGGTTTTCCCGGTTGTTTTACGAGGCCGACCGGGACCTCGGCTCGCCACCACCCCCACGAGACGACCACGTCGAAGCCTGTCGTCCCCAGGGGTTGCTGCGACGTGGAGTCTAGCGCGTCGCATATGATCGGCCGATGCGAGAGCTGCAAGGTCGCACTGCCCTCGTCACCGGGTCCTCCGGCGGGATCGGGCGCGAGATCGCCCGTCACCTCGCGCGCGCGGGCATGAACGTCGTCGTCTCCGGCCGCCGCGAGGACGCGCTGGCCGCCGCCGTCGAGGAGCTGCAGGGGCTCGGCGTGCGCGCCGCCGCTGTCCCCGCCGACCTCGCCGACCTCTCCCAGGTCGACCCGCTGATCGAGCGCAGCGAGGCCGCGCTCGGCCCGCTCGACGTGCTCGTCAACAACGCCGGCGTCGAGTCGATCGCCGCCTTCGCGCGCTACACCCGCGAGGACCTCACGTCGATGATCGACGTCAACCTCACCGCGCCGCTGCTGCTGGCCCATCGCGTCGTGCCCGGGATGGTGGAGCGCGGCCGCGGCCACGTCGTCTTCATCAGCTCCGTCGCCGGCAAGGTCGGCACCGCCTACAACCAGCCCTACTGCGCCACGAAGGGCGCGCTGGTCAAGCTCACGCAGTCGCTGCGAGCCGAGTACCTGCACTCCCCCGTCGGCTTCTCCGTCGTCTGCCCCGGCTTCGTCGCCGGCGACGGCATGTACCAGCGGATGGCCGACGACGGCTTCGCCTCCAACCGCCTGATGGGGACCACGACGATCGAGCGCATCGCCGACCGCGTCGTCGACGCGATCCGCCGCGACCGGCCCGAGGTCGTCGACAGCGGCACGCCGCTGCGGCCGATCCTGGCGCTGGCGGAGCTGGCACCACGGCTCGTCGAGCGCATCGCGCCGCGCTTCGGCGCCAACGAGCTGTTCCGCCGCGTCGCCGCCTCGCGCGGGCGCGCGGACTGACAGCCCGCCCGCGGCGCTACGCGGCGCGCCGCTCGATCGTGCTCAGCAGCCGGCGCACGGCGACGACGTGGCCGCGCGTGCCGATCACGAGCGCCCGGTAGGCGCGACCGTGCAAGCCTGGGAAGGCCGCCCGGCTCTCGGCCCGCACGCGGGTGCGGTCAGGGCCGAGCGCGTCGAGGCGGAAGACGAGCGCGTAGCGCGAGAAGCGGTGCCGGCCCTCCAGGCGCAGCTCGCGCCCGGGCTCGGCCGCCGTCACGCGGAAGCCGGGGATCGCCGAGCCGACCGCCAGCGGCCGCGGGCCGCCCGCCGTCGCCGGCACGCAGCCCAGCAGCCGCGCGAACGGCTCGCTGACGAGGCCGCTCGTCATGCGGTCGACGACGTCGCACACCGCCGGCCACACCTGCGCCGGCGCCCCCGCGACCGTGACCGCGTGCTCGTCCACGAACGGGATCTGCTCCTCGGTCGTCGTCATCGGATCGCTCCCGCGTCAGGGTACGCGGGCCAGCCTGCCACAATCGGAGGCATGGACCAGCCGCTCGAGTGGCTTCCGCCCGTCGCGCCGGGGACGGCGACGCCGACGACCCCCGCGCCGGCGACGACGCCCGCGCCCGAGGAGGTCGGGCTGCCGCCCGCGCAGCCGCGCTCGCGCCTGCGGCGCGCGCTCGGCCCGTTCGCGGTGATCGGCGCCGGCGCGGCGAAGTTCGCGGGCTCGCTGAAGGCGCTGATCTTCCTGCTGCCGAAGCTCAAGCTGCTCACCACCTCGGGCACGATGCTCGTCTCCGTCGCCGCCTACAGCCTGCTGTGGGGCTGGACCTTCGCGGCCGGCTTCGTGCTGCTGCTCCTGCTGCACGAGCTCGGCCACGTGATCCAGCTGCGGCGCGAAGGCGTGAAGGCGAGTGCGCCGCTGTTCGTCCCGTTCATGGGGGCGTTCATCAACGCGCGGCTGCTCGACGGCAACGCGCTCAAGGAGGCGCGCGTCGGGCTCGCAGGACCGGTGCTCGGCACGCTCGCGGCGGCGGCGCTGGTCCCCGTCTGGCTCATCACGGGCAACGGGTTCTGGGCGGCGCTCGCGTTCACCGGCTTCCTGCTGAACCTCTTCAACCTGCTGCCGGTCGTGCCGCTCGACGGCGGCCGCGCGATGGCGGCGATGGCGCCGGCGATGTGGTTCGCCGGCTTCGCCGCGATGGCCGCGCTGGCGATCCTGTTCCCGAACCCGATCATCCTGCTGATCCTGCTGCTCGGCGGGATGGAGACATGGCGGCGCTGGAAGGCGCGCCGCGCCGGCGGCGACGAGCAGGAGGCCTACTACGCCGTCGCGCCCCGCCACCGCGCGCTGATCGCCGCCGTCTACGTCGGGCTGATCGTCGCGCTCGTCGTGGGGATGGACGTGACCCACATCGCGCGCAGCATCCCGCGCTAGCGACGGGCGTCCCTGAGCTCCCGTTCGACGTCGCGCTGCATCTCGCGCTTCTTGATCGTCTCGCGCTTGTCGAAGCGGTCCTTGCCCTGCGCCAGCGCGAGCTCGACCTTCGCGCGCGCGCCGGAGAAGTAGATGCGGGTCGGCACGAGCGTCAGGCCGCGCTCCTGCGTGCGGCCGACGAGCCGCTCGATCTCTCGCCGGTGCAGCAGCAGCTTGCGGTCGCGCTCGGGCGCGTGGTTGTCGTGGAAGGCGGGCGGATACGGCGGGATGTGCAGGTGGTGCAGCCACACCTCGCCGTCGCGCACGGTCGCGTAGGCGTCCTTGAGCTGGGCGCCGCCGGTGCGCAGCGACTTGACCTCGGTGCCGGTCAGCACGATCCCGCACTCGACCTTGTCGAGCAGGTTGAAGCGGTGGCGCGCCTGCCGGTTCGTCGCCACGTCGCCGGGCGCGAACTTGCGCTTGGCCTTCTTTCCCTTCGCCATCGGACCGGAGAGCCTAGAGGGACCTGGCGCTACAGCTCCACCGGCAGCAGGTCGACCCGCCCGCGCGCCGTGTCGACGCGGTCGACCTCGACGCGCACGCGGTCGCCGATGCGGATCGCGCCGCCGCTGCGCGTGCCGTGCAGGATCGTGCCCTCCTCGTTGAGCTCCCACCATTCGCCGCGCAGCTTGCGCACCGGCAGCATCCCCTCGTAGCCGTCGCCGAACGCGACGAACGCGCCGGCGCCGATCACGCCCGTCACCTCGCCCTCGAAGTCCTGGTCGAAGCCCTGCTCGAACAGCTCGCGCTCGAGCAGGAAGCTGCGCGCGACCGCGTCGCCGGCGCGCTCGACCGCCATCGCGTCGCGCTCGCGCGCCGACGCCCACTCGCCCGCCCCGGGCATGCGCGACGCCGGCGGCGCCTCCTCGCCGCCGCCGACCGCGCTCAGCAGCGCGCGGTGGCAGACGATGTCCGGATAGCGCCGGATCGGCGACGTGAAGTGGCAGTAGTGCGTCAGGCCGAGGCCCGCGTGGCCGAGCGGCTGCGCGTCGTAGCGGGCCAGCTTGAGCGTCCGCAGCACGAGGTTGTTGAGCCCGATCGTGCCGTGGCCCGCGCGGTGCACATGGCGCTCGACCGCCTGCGAGCAGGCGGCGACGACGTCCGCCGCCTGCTGCGGCGTGAGGTGCTCGGGCAGCGGCGGCGTCGCGACGTCGAGCGACGCCAGCTGCGCGACGAGCCGCTCGGCGGCCTCCGGCGTGGGCCGCTCGTGGACGCGGTGCAGCGCCGGCATGCGGCGCTCGACGAGCACGCGCGCGACCTGCTCGTTGGCGAGGATCATCAGGTGCTCGATCAGGCGGTGCGACTCGGTCGCCTGCACGCGGTGCGCGGCCGTGACGTGGCCTTCGCCGTCGAACGCGAAGTCCGGCTCGCTGCTCTCGATCGCGAGCGCGCCTTCGCGCTCGCGCCGCGCGGCGAGCGCCCGCGCCGCCTCGCGCGCCGCCGCCAGCGGCGCGGCCCATGGCTCGGCTGCCGTCTCCGCGCCCGCGAAGATGCGGTCGACCTGCTCGTAGTCGAGCCGCGTGTCGGAGCGGATCGTCGAGCGGTAGAAGCTCGCGCGGCGCACCTCGGAGCCATGCAGCTCCAGCTCGGCCGTGACCGCGCAGCGCTCCTCGCCGGGCCGCAGCGAGCAGGCGCCGTTCGACAGCGCCTCGGGCAGCATCGGCTCGACCGCGCCGGGGACGTAGACGCTCGTGCCGCGGCGATACGCCTCGCGCTCGAGCGCCGTGCCGGGCCGCACGAACGCCGTCACGTCGGCGATGTGGACCCAGATCCGCCATGCGTCCGGGGCGAGCGCCTCGGCCGAGATCGCGTCGTCGAAGTCCTTCGCGGTCGCCGGGTCGATCGTCAGCGTCGGCAGCGCGCGCAGGTCGCGCCGCGGATGCGCCGCGCCCGGCTCGCGGGCGAGCGCGTCGGCCGCAGCGCGCTCGACGGCGGCGTCGAAGCCGCGCTGCATGCCGCGGTCGAGCAGCAGCCCCTCGATCACGTCGCGCGCGACGTCCGGGCGTCCGATCCGCCGCACGACCTTCGCGTGGCCGCGGCCGCGCCCGCCGCCGCGCCCGCCGAGCCGCAGCAGCGCGAGGTCGCCGGGACCGGCGTTGCGGTCGCGGTCGACGATCAGCTGCGGCCCGCGCGAGAAGAACGGGTCGCCGATCAGGAAGCGCCCGCGCTTGTCGAGCAGCGCCACGATCGTCGTGCGCGGCGCCTCGCGCTCCCGGACCGCGGTGCTCACCTCGGCTGCGCGGCGAGCGTCCGGAGCGCGACGTCGAGCGCCTCGTCGCGCACGAGCGTCCGCGGGTCGTCCTGCGTGCGCACGTCGGGCGCGATCCCCTTGCCCTCGGCGACCCCCTTGCCGCCGATGTTCTCGCCGTTCGGCAGGAAGTACTGGCCGACCGTGAGGTCCAGGGCGCCGCCGTTGGGCAGGTTGCGGACCTCCTGGAAGACGCCCTTGCCGAACGTGCGGGTGCCGACGATCTTCGCGCGGTGGCGGTCGCGCAGCGCGCCGGTGACGATCTCCGCAGCCGACGCGGTCCCGCGGTCGACGAGCACGACGAGCGGCAGCGCCGGTCTGATCGCGTCGCCGCTCGCGGTGTAGACGTGGCGCGGCTGCACGCGCCCTGCCGTCGAGACGATCGTGCCGTCGGGGACGAAGATGCTCGCCACCGCGACCGCCTCGTCCAGCAGGCCGCCGCCGTTGCCGCGCAGGTCCAGCACGATCCCCCTCGCGCCGCGCGCCAGCATCCGATTCACGGCCGCGCGTACCTGCTGCGACGACTGCGCGGTGAAGCTCGCGTAGATCACGACGCCGTATGGCACCCCGCGATAGCGCGCGATCCGCGCGGCGACGACCGGCTGCGTCACGCGCGCGCGTTCGATGCGCCGCACGCTGCGGCGCCCGTCGCGCTGGATCGTGAGCGTCACCCGCGTCCCCGGTCTGCCCTTGATGAGCCCGATCGCGTAGCTCTCCGGGCGCCCGAAGAGGTGGCTCGCGCCGACCGCGACGATCAGGTCCCCGGGCCGCAGGCCGGCGTGGGAGGCGGGCGTGCCGGCGATCACGGACTCGATCGCGAGCCCCTGCCTGGCGCCGCGCACGGTCACGCCGATCCCGCTGAAGCTCGGGTTCGTCGTGCTCTGGAACTGCCGGTAGGTGGTCGGGTCGAAGTAGTGCGAGAAGGGATCCTTGAGGCTCGCGACGGCGCCCGCAATCCCCCTGTTCACGAGCTGCGAGCGCGGGATCCTGCGGTAGTAGAGCTGGTCGATCGTGTCGAGCGCCTCGCCCATCAGGCGCGTGTCCCTGTCGCCGGTGAAGGTGTCGCGGATCGGGCCCGGCAGGTCGCTCGGATGGCCGCCGAGCCAGATCCCGCCGAACAGGGCGAGCAGCGCGACGAGCGCGCCGATCAGCAGCGCGGGCAGGCGGGACGGGCGGCGGTACACGCCGTCAGCGTACCGACCGGGCGGTCGCGTCCGGTACGCTCGGACGCACCCCGACTCAGGAGGATCCGATGGCCGTCGAGCAGCAGTCCCGCAGCGCCCTCCGCGACAAGCTCTACGTCGCCGGCGACTGGGTCGCGGCCGACGGCACCGGCACGATCGACGTGATCGGCGCCCGCACCGAGGAGCCGATCGGCTCGGTCCCGGAGGGGACGCCCGCGGACGTCCGCCGCGCGGTGGCCGCCGCGCGCGCCGCGTTCGACGGCTGGGCCGCGACGCCGCGTGCCGAGCGCGCGCGCCTGCTCGGCGCGATCGCCGACGGCCTCGAGGCGCGCGCCGACGAGATCGCCGCGACGATCACGGCCGAGGTCGGGATGCCGATCGGGCTGTCGCGCATCATCCAGGCGGGGCTGGCGATCGGCGACGTGCGGATCGCCGCCGCACTGCTCGACGACTTCGCGTTCGAGGAGGAGCAAGGGCAGACGCTCGTCGTGCGCGAGCCGGTCGGCGTCGTGGGCGCGATCACGCCGTGGAACTACCCGCTGCACCAGGTCACGACGAAGATCGCCCCGGCGCTCGCGGCCGGCTGCACGGTGGTGCTGAAGCCGAGCGAGGTCGCACCGCTGTCGGCGTTCATCCTCGCCGAGGTGATCGACGAGGTCGGCCTGCCGGCCGGCGTCTTCAACCTCGTGACCGGCTTCGGCCCGGTCGTCGGCGAGGCGCTCGCGACCGACCCCGACGTCGACATGGTCTCCTTCACCGGCTCCACGCGCGCGGGCAAGCGCGTCAGCGAGCTGGCGAGCGCGAGCGTCAAGCGCGTCGCGCTCGAGCTCGGCGGCAAGTCGCCGAACGTGATCCTCGACGACGCCGACCTCGGCCGCGCCGTGCCCGACGGTGTCGGCAAGGCGTTCCTCAACAGCGGCCAGACGTGCAGCGCGCTCACGCGCATGCTCGTGCCGCGCGCGCGGCTCGCCGAGGCCGAGCAGCTCGCCGCCGCGACCGCGCAGGCGTTCGAGCCGGCCGACCCGTTCGGGGAGAAGCCGGGCCTCGGGCCGCTCGTGTCCGAGACGCAGCGCGAGCGCGTGCGCGGCTACATCCGCAAGGGGATCGAGGAGGGTGCGCGGCTCGTGTGCGGCGGCGACGAGCAGCCGGAGGACCTGCCGCGCGGCTTCTACGTGCGCCCGACCGTCTTCTCCGACGTGACGCCGGAGATGACGATCGCGCGCGAGGAGATCTTCGGCCCGGTGCTCGTGCTGATCCCCTACGACGACGAGGACGACGCCGTGCGGATCGCCAACGACACCGTCTACGGCCTCGCCGGCGGCGTCTGGTCGGGCGACCAGGAGCGCGCCGAGCGCGTCGCGCGGCGGCTGCGCGCCGGGCAGGTCGAGGTCAACGGCGGCCGCTTCGACCCGGCCGCGCCGTTCGGCGGCTACAAGCAGTCCGGAAACGGGCGCGAGAACGGGCGCTTCGGGCTCGAGGAGTTCCTCGAGGCGAAGGCGCTGTTCCGCTGAGCGCGGCGCTCAGACCCGCAGGAAGCGCCGCAGCGACAAGCCCGACCCGACCGCGCTGATCGCGATCCCGGCGGCCATCATCACGAGCACGAGCAGCGAGAAGGAGATCGTGCGGGGCGCGGCGATCAGCGCGAAGTCGTTCGCGAGCGGGTCGAGCAGGGCGATCTTGCCGATCGCGAGGATCAGGATCGCGAGCAGCGTGCCGGCGGCGCCGACGACGACGCCTTCGATCACGAACGGCCAGCGGATGAACCAGTCGGTCGCGCCGACGAGCTTCATCACTTCGACCTCGCGCCGGCGGGCGTAGAGCGACAGGCGGATCGTGTTGGCGATCAGGAAGATCGAGGCGGCGATCAGCAGCGCCGCGAGCGTCCCGGCCATCAGCTTCACGAAGTGGGTGACCTCGAGGATCTTCTGCGTGTCCGAGCGCTTCGTGCCAACCGAGCCGATCGCGCGGTCGATCGGCACGGGCTTGCCGCCGGCGGCGGCGGTCGGCGCGAGCGCGGCGGCGATCCTCGGCACGTCGTCCGGGCTCGACGGGATCACGTGGAACGTGTCGGGCAGCGGGTTGGAGCCCAGCAGCGCGTAGCCCTCCGGGTTGATCCTGCGCTGCTGCGCGAGCGCCTGCTGCTTGGACTCGAACTGAACCGTCTTGACGTCCGGCGTCGACAGCAGCAGCTGGCGCACGCGCGCCTCGTCGGCGGGCGTCGCGCCGGTCTGCAGGTAGACATCGACGACAACGCGCTTGCGCACGCTGTTGGCCGCGCCGGTCGTCGCCTGCACGATCGGGATGAAGACGCCGACGACGAGCATCGTCAGCAGGATCGTCGCGAGCGCCGCGAAGCTCGGGGCGGCGTTGCGGCGCAGCGAGCGCAGCGACTCGCGCAGGAAGAAGCCGAGGCGCACGCTAGATCTCCGGCGCGCTCGGCGCGTCGTTGCGCAGCCGCGCGGCGAACTCGCGCGTCGACTCGTCGCGCGCGTAGAGGCCGGTCGCCTCGTCGCGCACGACGCGCCCCTGGCTCAGCTCGATCACGCGCCGGCGCATCTTGTCGACCATCGCGTGGTCGTGGGTGGCGACGAGCACGGTCGTGCCGGTGCGGTTGATGCGATAGAGCAGCTGCATGATCCCGATCGACGTCTCGGGATCGAGGTTGCCGGTCGGCTCGTCGGCCAGCAGCAGCGGCGGGTGGTTGACGAACGCGCGCGCGATCGCGACGCGCTGCTGCTCGCCGCCCGACAGCTCGTCGGGGTAGTTGTGCAGCTTCGTCGAGAGGCCGGTGAGGCGCAGGATGTCCGGCACCTTCGCGCGGATGTCGCGGCGGCCGCCGCCGGTCACCTGCAGCGCGTAGGCGACGTTGTCGTGGACGGTGCGGTTCGGCAGCAGCTTGAAGTCCTGGAAGACGACGCCGACGTTGCGCCGGTAGTACGGGACGCGCTTGCGCGGGATCTCGGCGAGGTCGCGGCCGGCGACGCGGATCGTCCCGTCGTCCGGCTCGAGCTCCTTTATCAGCAGCCGCATGACGGTCGACTTGCCCGAGCCGGTCGCGCCGACGAGGAAGACGAACTCGCCGCGGGCGATCGAGAAGGTCGCCTGGTCGAGGCCGATCGCGCCGACGCCGTAGCGCTTCTCGACGGCCCGCAGCTCGATCACGCTCGGCGTCGCCGCGGGGCGCGCCGCATGCGGGATCGCGGCAGCGGTCGTGGGCGCCTGCGCGGCCACGGCGTGGCGGGAGAGACGGGATCGTCCGGTCGTCACGGCCATCGGCTCCGGGACGGTAGCGTGCGCCCGGCGAACAGGCCAGGGCGCAGGCGTGCCTGCACGCAGTGTTGCAGGGATCCGCCGGCAGCGCGTCCTCAGTGGCTGGCGAGCAGCGCCGTCAAGCAGCCCGTGAACGCGCCTGCGCGCTGCTTGACCGGCTGTCCGGCCGCGATGATGGCAGCCGCCATCGCGGGCGCGGCGCGTCCCTGCAGCGCGCTCTTGGGCAGCTGCTGGACGCGGGCGAGCATGCCCGCCCGCACGGGGACGTGGTGGCGCTTCTCGGCCGCCTTCGCGAGCGGCACGATGTGCGCGAGCGCGTTCGCGCGGGTCAGGCCCGCGCACGCCTTGCGTCCGACGCGGCGCCCGAGCTGCGTCTGCGTGCGGATCGCCGCGCGAGCGGCCGCGGACAGCTTGTGCACCGGAGCCACGGTGCCGGTCGTGCGCGCGTGGTGAGCGCCGGTCGTCTTGCCGTGCTGGCTCTGGGACGCCGGGGCGGGAGTCGTCGCGGGCGCGGACGCCGTCGTCGTGCTGGCGCTTCCGCCGCAGGCCGCCAGGACCACCGCCGCGCCCACGAGCAGGAGCGCGATCACGCCCGCGAGGTGCTTTCCCTCTTTCCGGTCCCTCATCTGCCGTGAACAGTAGACGGCGATGACTCCTGTCCGCAAGCGGCTGCCGTCAGGCAGACGACAGGCGAGCGGTCGGCGCGCCCCCGGTACCTTTTCAGCCATGGCGACGGTGACCAGCTCCACGGCCGCGAACGGCCTCCCGATCCACCGCATCTCGCTGCCGGGCACGCGCGCGCTGACGGCGCTGGTCGCGTTCGACGCGGGCGCGCGCACGGAGCGCCCCGAGGAGAACGGGATGGCCCACTTCCTCGAGCACCTCGTCTTCAAGGGCGGCGAGACGCACCCGACCTACCGCGACGTCAACGAGACGGCAGAGCGGATCGGCGCGCAGCTCAACGCCTACACGAGCCACGACCTCGTGGCCTTCCACATCACCGTGCGGGCCGAGCGGGCGGCGGAGGCGATCGACCTGCTGACCGACTTCGTCGGGCGCCCGCGCCTCGACGCGGAGGAGCTCGACCGCGAGCGCGGCGTCGTGATCCAGGAGATCGCGCGCGCCGACGACCAGCCGTCGACGGTCGCCGAGCACCTGATCGACCGCGCCGCGTTCGGCGAGCACCCACTGGGACGCACCGTCCTGGGCCCGGTCGAGCACCTGCGCGACACGTTCACGCGCGAGGGGATCGTCGCCTTCCGCGAGCGCCGCTGGTCGGGCGCGCGCGGCGGCGCGTTCCTGGTCGGCAACCTCGACCACCTGCCGGGGAACGGCAGCGGCACGCTGGAGGAGCTGTTCGGCCGCTTCCCGTCGCTGCCGGCGCCGGATCCGTGGGAGCCGGCGCCCGCGCAGGAGCCGCGCACGCTCGTGGAGCGGCGCGACTCCAACCAGTCGCACCTGCGGATGTCCTACCGGCCGGCGATCGACCCGGCCGACCGCGCGCAGCGCGCGGCGCTGACGATCTACGGCACGCTGCTGGGCGGCTCGATGGGCTCGCGCCTGTTCGACGAGATCCGCGAGCAGCGCGGGCTGGCCTACTCGGTCTACGCGATCTCGCACGCGTCGGCCGACGTGCCGGTGCTGCAGCTGTCGGCCGGCCTGGACTCGGCGAAGTGCGTCGAGGCGTACGCGCGCATGCGCGAGATCGTGACCGAGCTGCGCGAGGACGGTCCGACCGAGGAGGAGGTGCAGCGCGCCCGCGCCTACGCCGCCGGCGCGCGCGTGCTCGCGTTCGAGAACACGAACGCGGTCGCCCGCCACGCCGCCCAGCAGGCGGTCCTGTTCGGCGGCGACGTCGACCCCGACGCCGCGATCGACGCGCTCGACGCGGTCGCCTACGACGACGTCGCCGCAGTCGCCCGCGGGATCGCCGACGAGCTGTCGATCGCCTGCGTCGGCCCGCACGACGCCGGTGACTTCGCGTAGCGGCCGCTGCGCCGGCGGTTGGCGGCCGCGGACGCGGCGCGCGGCGCCGTTGCGCTCGCGCCGTGCGAGCGGGGACAATCGCGGGCGTGCCGCCCGAGCCCGATCCCAGCGCGCTGAACCTGCCCGAGCTGCGCCGCTACGTCGAGCGCGTGAGCGACCGCTGGCCGATCGAGCGCGCCTGGGTCGGCGGCGCGCGGGTCGACGACGCGCGCGGGGCGCCGCCGCAGCGCGAGCGCGGCCCCGAGTGGGTCGTGCTGCTCGTCTCGGGCGGCTTCGACGGCGTGCCGTGGCTCGAGCGCGTCTACCAGGCGGGCAACCTGTGGGACGCCGGCGAGATGGGCGCGCCCGCCGACGTCCACTGCTACACGCCGCCGGAGTACGAGCGCAAGCGCGCGACGCTGCGGGTCGTGCGCGAGACCGCCGATCGCGGCGTCGACGTCGCCGGGCCCCGCCGCGAGTAGGAGGGAAGGATCGACCGACGTCCGGCGTCTAACGAGGTGTGCAGTCTTCTCCAGGTCGCACCGGTCGCCGCGCCGGCCGCCTGCTCGCCGTCGCGCTCACGTTCGCGGCGGCGTCGTGCGCCGTCGCTTCGCCTGCCGCTTCGGCGGCCAGCTACGACGTCCAGCTCTGCAGGAGCGCCACGGACGGGCTCGACGCCATCACCGACCAGCCGGCCTTCCTGACCTCCGGCTGCTTGACGACGGTGCCGGGCATCATCGTCAGCAGCACGCCGAACAGCACCCCATTCGGCAGCAAGGCGTGGCGGCTCAGGGCGCCGGCCGACACGACCATCGCCGCGATCAGCGCGCGGCGCATCTTCTTCGACAGCTGGGACTCGACGAACTTCGACATGACCTGGACGATCCAGGACTCCGGCGGGCACACGCTCGACTCCTTCGTCTCGCAGCAGGTACTCCCACAGGACGGCGTCAAGCTGCTCCCGGCCGACGCCGACGTCACCTACGACACCTCCGGCTCATCGTCCGTCACCGGAACGCTCGCCTGCCTGGCGCCGACCGGACAGCTCTGTCGCAGCTTCGGGCTCGGCGTCCAGCTCGTCAACCCCGTCGCGAGGTTCACCGACAACGCGTTTCCGACCGTGCCGGCGCTCGGCGGATCGCTGAGCTCCGGCGTGACGGTCTCCGGCTCGCAGACCGTCGCGTTCGCCGCGAGCGACAAGGGCGGAGGCCTCACCGAAGTGGACCTGCTCGTCGACGGCCAGCTGGTCGACTTCACCGGGGACCGCAACAACGGCAACTGCCAGGCGCCCTACACGACGTACGTGCCGTGCGTGCTCACCGAGAACGGATCGTTCACGCTCGACACGACGACGCTCCCCGAGGGCGTCCACACCGTGACGGTCGTCGCCCGGGACGTGGCCGGGAACCCCAGCGCCCCCAACGGCTTCTCGCAGGTCGAGGTCCGCAACACGCCGGCCAGCGTCGCGCCGCCGGCGCTGTCGGGGCCCGCCGTCGTCGGCGGGCGGCTGACGACGACGACCGGCACATGGGACCCCGCCCCGACCGCGATCCAGTTCACCTGGCTGCGCTGCCCCGCGAGCGTGACGTCGGCGAGCGACGCCGCCGGCTGCGCGCCGATTCTCGGAGCGTTCGACGCGGGCTTCTACACGCCGACGAGCGCCGACGCCGGGCAGCGCATCATGGTCAAGGTCGTCGCGCAGAACACGCTCGCGCCCCATACGCGCCCGGTCACGGCGTTCAGCGACCCGAGCGCGATCGTCCCCGCCTCGGCCCCCCAGGGCGGGCCGCCGCCGCCCGGCCCGGACCGCACGCCGCCGGCGCTCAGCTTCGTCTCGCTCTCTCGCGCGCGCTTCCGCGCGCCCGCGAAGGGGACCGCGTCGCTGCTGCGCCTGACGAGCAGCGAGGCCGCGCGGCTGAGCGTCGTCGTCCAGCGCGCCCTGCCCGGCCGGCAGGTCCGGCGCGGCGGCAAGCTCGTCTGCGGCGCCGTCCGCACGCCGGTCAGGCGTGGTCGTTGCACGGTCTACCGGACCGCCGCCACACAGGCGAAGTCGATCGCCGCCGGCCGTGCGAGCGTCGCGCTGAGCGGCCGCGCCGGCACGCGCAAGCTCGCGCCGGGCACGTACCGCATCGTGCTCATCGCGCGCGACGCCGCCGGCAACGCGTCCGCCGCCACGCGGCTGACGTTCGCGGTCCTGCGCTGAGCCTCGGCCGCCGGGCGCCCCGCGGCGCCGCCTACGAGATGGCGACCATCCGCTCGATCGGCACGCGCGCGCGCTCGGCGATCTCCTCGGGCACCTTGACCTCGTAGCGGTCGTCGCGCAGCGCGTCGCGCAGCTTCGGCAGCGTGATCATCTTCATGTAGCGGCAGCTGGCGGCCTCGTTGGCGGCGATGAAGTCGACGTCGGGCGCCGCCATCCGCAGCGGGTGCAGCATGCCCGTCTCCGTCGCGACGATCGCCGCGCCGTCGCGGCCGCGCCGCTCGCGCGCGAACTGCAGCATCCCGCCGGTCGACAGCATGTGCACGCCCGCGGGGTCGATGTCGCCGGCCGCGACGTACTCCATCACGCTCGTCGTGCAGCCGCACTCGGGGTGGACGAGGAAGTCCGCGCCCGGGTGGGCGGCGCGCACGGCCGCGATGTCGCCCGGCCGGATGCCGGCGTGGACGTGGCACTCGCCGCTCCAGACGTGCAGCGGGCGCCCGGTGCGCTTCTCGACGTAGGCGCCGAGGAACATGTCGGGGCCGAACAGGATCTCGACGTCGTCGCCGTGCTCGCGGCGGACGTGCTCGACGACCGCGACCGCGTTCGACGAGGTGCAGCAGTAGTCGGTCTCGGCCTTCACCTCGGCGGTCGTGTTGACGTACATCACGACGACGGCGCCGGGGTGCTGGGCCTTCCACTCGCGCAGCTGGTCGGCCGTGATCGAGTCGGCGAGCGAGCAGCCGGCGTCGAGGTCGGGGATCAGCACGCGCTTGTCCGGGCACAGGATCGAGGCCGTCTCGGCCATGAAGTGCACGCCGCAGAAGGCGATCAGCTCCTGGCCGGCCTGCGCGGCCCGCTGCGAGAGCCCGAGCGAGTCGCCGACGTAGTCGGCCACGTCCTGGATCTCCGGCAGCTGGTAGTTGTGCGCGAGGACCACGGCGCCGCGCTCGGCCGCGAGCGCGCGCACCTCGGCCTGGAGGGCCGGGATGTTCTCGAGCATGAGGGGGGCGGTGTCCGCACTTGGTGTTTGCACCGTATGGGTCATGGGATCAGCTCCAGCAGGAGGGACAGATCGAGTGCCGGGGCCGAGTGCGTCAACGCCCCGATCGATATGAAGTCTACGCCGGTCTGCGCGATCTCCCTCAGCGCGTCGAGCGTCACGCCGCCGCTCGCCTCCAGCCAGGCGCGCCCGGCGGTCCGCTCCACGGCCGCCCGCAGCGCCGCGAGGCCCATGTTGTCGAGCAAGATCCGCGTCGCGCCGGCCGCGAGCGCCTCGTCGAGCTCGGTCAGATCGCGAACCTCGATCTCCAGCGGAAGGCCGGGTTGCGCGGCAGCCGCGCGGCGCACCGCCTCCCCCACCCCGCCGGCCGCCGCGACGTGGTTCTCCTTGATCAGGAGCTCGTCGAACAGGCCGATGCGGTGGTTCGTGCCGCCGCCCGCGTACACGGCCGCCTTCTCGAGCATGCGCAGCCCCGGAGTCGTCTTGCGCGTGTCGAGGATCCGCGCGCCGGTGCCCTCGACCTCGTGCACGCAGCGCGCCGTCAGCGTCGCGACGCCGGACAGCCGCGCGAGGAAGTTGAGCGCGGTGCGCTCGGCGCTCAGCAGCGCGCGGGCGTCGCCGCGGACCTCGAGCACCTCGCCGCCGTCGCGCCAGACGCCCTCCGGCGCCAGCGCGGTGAAGCGCGCGCCGGGATCGAGCGCGCGGAAGGCCGCCTGCGCCGCGGCGAGCCCGTAGATCGCTCCGGGCGCCTTCTGGTGGACGCGCGCGCGCGCGCGGGCGTCGGCGGGGACCGTCGCCTCCGCCGTCACGTCGCCCGGTCCGACGTCCTCGGCGAGGGCGCGCGCCACGAGGTCGTCGAGAAGGTCCCCGTCGAGGGCCGGCTGGACGCGCGGGCGGTCCCCGGGGGGCCGGTCGCCCGACGGCCGGTCGCGCTCGCGCCGCGCGCCCGGAGCGGGCTCGCTCACCGCTGCGCCGCCCGCAGCAGCTCCGCGCGCACGAAGCCGTCGAGGTCGCCGCCGAGCACCCGCTCGGCGTCGCCGACCTCGTGGCCGGTGCGGTGGTCCTTGACCATCGTGTAGGGGTGCAGGACGTAGGAGCGGATCTGCGAGCCGAAGTTGACGTCCTGCGCTTCGCCCTTCTCCTTCGCGATCTCCTCCTGGCGCCTGCGCTCCTCCAGCTCGAGCAGCTTCGAGCGCAGCATCGCCATCGCCGTCGCGCGGTTCGAGGACTGCGAGCGCTCGTTCTGGCACTGCACGACGATCCCGCTCGGCTTGTGCGTGATGCGCACGGCCGAGTCGGTCTTGTTGACGTGCTGGCCGCCTGCCCCGCTGGCGCGGTAGGTGTCGATCTGGAGGTCGTCCTCGTCGATCTCGACCTCGGCCGCCTCCTCGACGACGGGCGAGACCTCGAGGCCGGCGAAGCTCGTCTGGCGGCGGTTGGCGGAGTCGAAGGGCGAGAGGCGCACGAGCCGGTGCACGCCCTTCTCGGCGCCGAAGAGGCCGTAGGCGTTCTCGCCGCGCACCTGGAAGGTCGCCGACTTGATGCCGGCCTCCTCGCCCGCGCTCGCCTCCAGCAGCTCGACGTCGAAGCCGCGCTGCTCGGCCCAGCGCATCTCCATCCGCAGCACCATCTCGGCCCAGTCCTGCGCGTCGGTGCCGCCAGCGCCGGCGTTGACCGTCACGAGGGCGTCCCCGGAGGCGTAGCGACCCGAGAACAGCCGCTCCTCCTCGAGCGCCGCCAGGCGCGCCTCGGCGCTCGCGATCTGCTCGTCGAGCTCGCCGGCCAGCTGCTCGTCCTCCTCGGCCATCTCGGCGAGCGCGTCGAGGTCCTCGACGTCGCGCGCGAGCGCGCGGTAGGTCTCGAGCTTGCGCGTCAGGCGCGCATGCTCGGCGCTCGTCCTGGCGGCCCGCTCCTGGTCGTCCCAGAAGCCGGGCGCGCCCATCTCGGCTTCGAGCGCATCGGCGCGCTCGGCCAGCGCAGCCGGGTCAAAGATAGTCCGCGAGCAGCTTGAGCTGGTCGCGGATCGCCGCAAGGCGCTGCGGCGTCGGCTCAGACGAGGCGGCGGTGCTCGACATCGCCCCGCAGGCTAGCGGAGGGCCGTGTCGGGACGCGGTCAGCCGGCCGTCAGGAGCCGTGGCACTTCTTGTATTTCTTGCCGCTGCCGCACCAGCACGGGTCGTTGCGGCCGAGCTGGTCGATCGCGTCGACGCGCCGCTGCTCTATCCGCGGCCCGCCGTCTTCGGGCTCGGCCGCCGCATCCGACGGCGGCTCAGCGTAGCTGGTCGCGGCGGCGCTCATGCCGGCGCTGCCGGCGAGCGCGCCGAGCGCGCCGAGCGAGCTGGCGGTGCCCGTCGAGGCGCCGGAGTAGGTGAGGTTGCCGCCGCCGGCCCACGAGCTGCTCGGCGACGCCTGCGGCACCGGAATCGCCTCCTCCGGGTCCTCGCCGTCGGTGACCGCGATCTCGACGTTGTAGACCATCCGCGCGAAGTCGGCCCAGACCGTGTTCATGAGGTCCTGGAAGAGCGTGTACGCCTCGTTCTTGTACGCGATCAGCGGGTCGACCTGGGCCGCGCTGCGCAGGCCGATGCCCTCGCGCAGGTAGTCCATGTCGTAGAGGTGCTCGCGCCAGCGCTGGTCGATCGTCGCGAGCAGCAGGTAGCGCTCGAGCGCGCGCATGACCTCGCTGCCTATCTCCTCCTCGCGCGCGTCGTAAAGACGCAGCGCATCCTCGGTCAGCCGGCGGGTCAGCTCGATCCGGTCGGTTCTGTTGGGGTCGACGTCGTCGAGGCCGAAGCTGACGGGGAATATCTCCTCGACGCGCGCGAACAGCCCCTCGAGGTCCCACTCCTCGATGTACTCGCCGGCGGTGAACTCTCCGACGGTGCGCTCGAGCATCGCCGCGATCTCGTCGCGCGCCTGGTCACCGATGTCGCGGCCCTCGAGCACCTCGTCGCGATAGGCGTAGATCACTCTGCGCTGCTCGTTCATGACGTCGTCGTAGTCGAGCACGCGCTTGCGGATCAGGAAGTTCTGCTCCTCGACCTTCTTCTGCGCCTTCTCGATCTGCTTCGTCAGCAGGCCCGCCTCGATCGGCTCTTCACGGCCCTGGTCGTCGGTCGTGCCGAAGCGGTCGAGGATGCGGTAGATGCGCTCGCCCGCGAACAGGCGCACAAGGTCGTCCTCGGCCGACAGGTAGAAGCGCGATTCGCCCGGGTCGCCCTGGCGCCCGGCGCGGCCGCGCAGCTGGTTGTCGATGCGGCGCGACTCGTGGCGCTCGGTGCCGATGATGTAGAGGCCGCCCGCCGCCATCACCTGCTCGCGATCCTCGGCGCAGCGGCGCTCCATCGCCGCGAGGACGCGCGCCTCGTGCTCGGCGTAGTCGGGATCGTCGGGCCCGACGCCGAGCTTGGCGAGCTCCAGCTTCATGAGGTGCTCGGGGTTGCCGCCGAGCTTGATGTCGACGCCGCGGCCGGCCATGTTGGTCGCGATCGTGACGGAGCCCGATTGGCCCGCCTCCGCGACCGTCTCGCCCTCGCGCTCGGCGTGCTCGGGCTTCGCGTTGAGAATCGTGTGCGGGATGCCGCGCTTGGCGAAGCGGTCCCCGAGCAGCTCGGAGACCTCGACCGAGATCGTCCCGACGAGCACCGGCTGACCCTTCTCATGACGCTCGGCGACCTCCTCGACGACGGCGGCCCACTTGCCCTCCTTGCTCTTGAAGACCTGGTCGTTGCGGTCGTTGCGGACCATCGCCCGGTTGGTCGGGATCTGCACGACGCCCAGCTCGTAGATCTTCATGAACTCGGTCGCCTCGGTCACCGCGGTGCCGGTCATGCCGGCGAGCTTCTGGTACAGGCGGAAGTAGTTCTGGTACGTGACCGTGGCCATCGTCTGGTTCTCCTCGGTGAGGCGAACCCCCTCCTTGGCCTCGATCGCCTGGTGCAGACCCTCAGACCAGCGACGGCCCTCGAGGATGCGGCCGGTGAACTCGTCGATGATCTGCACCTCGCCGTCGATCACCGCGTAGTCGACGTCGCGCTTGTAGAGCGACTCGGCCTTCAACGCCTGGATCAGGTGGTTGACGAGGTAGCCGTTTTCGGCGCGGTAGAGGTGATCTATGCCGAGGAAGCGCTCGGCCTTCTCGACGCCGCGCTCGGTGACGGAGACGGTCTTGTGCTTCTCTTCGTATTCGTAGTCGAAGTCGGCCACGAACGCCTTGCGCGCCCGCGGTTCGAGTCCCTCGGGCGTCTTGCCGGGCGTCAGCATCGGCGCCAGCCGCGCGAACTTCGCGTAGATCTCCGAGGAGTCCTCGGGCGCGCCGGAGATGATGAGCGGCGTGCGCGCCTCGTCGATCAGGATGTTGTCGACCTCGTCGACGATCGCGAAGGTGTGGGCGGCGGAGCGCCGTTCGGCGCGGTCCTTGGTCGAGCGCATCTCGCCGAGGTCGCGCCCGCCGTGCTGGACCTTCTCTTCCAGCGTCGGCGCCATGTTGTCGCGCAGATAGTCGAAGCCGAACTCGGAGTTCGTGCCGTAGGTGACGTCGGCCGCATAGGCCTCCTGCTTCTCTTCGAGCGGCTGGTTGTTCTGCAGCACGCCGACGGTGACCCCGAGCAGGTCGTAGATCGGGCTCATCCACTCGGCGTCGCGACGGGCCAGGTAGTCGTTGACGGTGACGACGTGGACGCCCTTGCCGGCGAGCGTGTTGAGCACGACCGGCAGCGTCGCGGTGAGCGTCTTGCCCTCGCCGGTGCGCATCTCGGCGATCTCGCCGCCGTGCAGGACCATCCCGCCGATCAGCTGGACGTCGAAGTGGCGCATCGCCATCGTGCGCCGGCCCGCCTCGCGCACGAGCGCGAAGCACTCGTAGAGCAGGTCGTCGAGCGGCTCGGCGTCCTCGCCGCGGGCGCGCTCGCGCAGCTCGTCGGCTCTCTCGCGCAGCTCGGCGTCGCTGCACGACTCGAGCTCCGGCTCCAGCTCGTTGATGCGGGCCACGCGCTGCTCGTAGGCGCGAAACTTCCGCGACTCTCCCATGCGCAGCGCGCGATCGATGATCGACATCGGCCTAATGTAGCAGCGGTCCAAGGCCCCGCCGCAACCATCGTGTGACGGTCTAGATCAGGCCCTGCGCGGCGTCCGCGGCGTCGTTTGCGGCGTCGTTCGCGGCGGCCTGCGCGACGCGCGTCTCGCGGCGCTTGCGGCGCCGGTCGCGATGGCGCTTGACCTGCTTGGCGAGCTGCTCGGAGCAGAGGTTGACCGAGTGCGCCATGTCGGCCGACGCGGCGTGCGCGCGCAGCGTGACGCCCTTGAGGTGGAGGGTCGCCTCGGCGACCTGGCCGTCGGCGATCGCAGGGTTGCGCTCCTCGCTGAGCTCCAGCTCCAGCTCGGCCAGCTCGGAGACCTGCCGGCCGACCGCGCGAAAGCGCTTCTCGGCGTGCTCCCGCAGCCCGTCGGTGATCGGCGTGCTGTTGCGGCCCTTGATCGCGATGCGCATCGTGAGCGCCCCCTTGTCTGGTTCCCGTGGGGTTTCGTTGACGGTGTGCCCCGATCGTAGACGCGCCAAGCGTGGCGATCCATCCGTGCTGACCCGCACGTTCAGCGCCGCAGAGCACGGACGTAGGCGACGGCGGCGACGTGCTCAGCGCCGGCCGCGCGCAGGGCGCGCGCGCAGGCGTCGAAGGTCGCGCCGGTCGTGTGCACGTCGTCGACGAGCAGGACGCGGCTCGGGACGGGCGTTTTCGCCTCGACCGCGAGCGCGCGGCCGGCGGCGAGGCGCTCGGTGCGCGTCGCGCCGAGCTGGCGGCTCGGCGCGCCGGCGCGGCGCAGGCATGGCGCGAGCGGCGCGCCGGTGCGCGCGCTGAGCGCGCGGGCAATCAGCGCGGCCTGGTCGAAGCCGCGCGCGCGGCGGCGCGCCGGGTGCAGCGGGACGGGCACGAGCGCGGCGCCGCCGGCGAGCAGCTCGCGCGGCAGCGTGGCCGCGATCTGCGCGGCCATCAGCTGCGCGAGCGGCAGCGCGCCGCGGAACTTCAGCGCCGCGACGAGCTGGCGGGCCGGTCCCTCGTGCGCGAGCGGCGCCCACGCGCGGGCGTACGCGTGCGCGCGGGCCGGGCAGCCGCCCGTCGTGCCCGCGCCACCGCACGGCGGCGGCAGCCCGCAGCGCACGCAGCGCGGGCTGCGGATCCACGGCAGCGCGCGCCGGCAGGCGGGGCACAGCGGCGCGCCCAGATCGCGCAGCGGCGCGCGGCAGGCGAGGCAGGCGGGAGGGGCGAGCGCAGCAAGCAGCTCGGCGCGCAGGCGCCCCGCCGCCTCCGCCACGCGCGCCGCGAGCGCAGCTGCCGGGCGCCCGCTGAGCGCGGCCGCGCGCGCGGGGCTGTCGGCGGGCGGACGCATCCGGCCAAGCTTGCCGACCAGGTCGCACAGGCGGACGCGCCGAGTGCGACAATCCGCGCGCATGTCGCCGGACGCATCGTGGAGCTTCGCCCCGGGCGTCGTGATCGCGCTCGCCTGCTACGCGGGCGTCTACGTCGTGCGCTGGCGGCGCTCGCGCGGGCCGGGCGAGCCGCACCCGCCGAGCGGCTGGCGGCTGGCGGCGTTTCTCGGCGGGATCGCCGTGCTCTTCGTCGCGCTCTGCTCCCCGGTCGACAAGCTCGGCGAGCAGCTGCTCGTGATGCACATGGTCCAGCACGTGCTGCTGCTCGACGTCGCGCCGATCCTGCTGATCCTCGGGCTCACGAAGGTCCTGCTGCGCCCCGTGACGCGGCGGCTGCGCGCGGTCGAGCAGCGGGCCGGCTTCCTCGCCGGGCCGGTCTTCGCGGTCGTGCTCTACAGCGCCGGGATGTGGCTGTGGCACGTCCCGGCGATGTACGACGCCGCGGCGCGGCACACGGGGATCCACGTGCTCGAGCACCTCACGTTCACGACGATCGGCCTCGTGTACTGGTGGCACCTGCTGTCGCCGATCCGCAGCCGGCTGAAGCGCGAGGGCATGGGCCCGCTCGCCTACATGGTCACGACGAAGGCGAGCGTCGGGCTGCTCGGGATCGTGCTGACGTTCGCGCCGAGCGCCATCTACCCCTACTACGCCCACCAGCCGCACTGGTGGGGCCTCTCGCCGCACACCGACCAGGCGCTCGCGGGCGTCGTGATGGCGTTGGAGCAGTCGCTCGTGATGGGCGTCGCGCTCGTCGTGCTGTTCTCGCAGATGCTGGCCGAGTCCGAGCGGCGCCAGCAGCGGGCGGAGCGGTTGGAGGAGGCGGCGGCGTAGGCGCTTGCTCTGCGCTCCGCTCAGGCGCTTTGCCGGGCGCGTCGCGTTCGCCGTTCGCTGGGGAGGGGGCGTGCAGGTTGGCGGCTGCGCCACCGCTGGGGGCGCCTGCCGGGAGGCTTCGCGCAGGCGGTCAGGCGTTTGCGTCAGCTCTGCGGCGAGTTGGCCGTTTCCGTGACACTCCAGAAATGAGTCTGCGGATGAGGTGTCGTGTGAGACCACCTAATCCGCAGACTTGAAACCAGTGCATGCCGGAGCGGGGGAAACTGCGCAGACCGGGCCGCGGAACGTGCCGGAAGAGCGCACGAACGCCGGAGCAACTCCCCCTCCCCCTCCCCAGCCGACAGCGAACGTGGCGCGTCCGGCGAGCGCCGGAGCGGAGCGCGTCAGGCCCGGCGCGGCCGCAAACGCTCGACGATCCCGTGCTGGCCGGCGATCGCGCCGATCAGGATCGCGCCGGGCGCGACCTCGGTGCCGGGCAGCACGATCGAGTCCTTGATCGAGGCGTCCGCGCCGATCGTCGCGCCGTCGCCGATCGTGAGCGGGCCCTGGAGGCGCGCGTCGGCGCCGATCGTGACGTCCGAGCCGATCCACACCGGCGGCTCGATCAGCGTCGCGCCGGTCAGCTGCGTCCCGTCGCCGGCGAGCACGCCGTCGGCGATCGGCTCGCCCGGCACCTCGACGCGCAGCTCGCCGCGCAGCGCGTCGAACGTGCCGGCCTTCAGCTCGTCGAGCGAGCCGACGTCGTTCCAGTACTCGTCGATCGCGTGGATGTGGAACGGCACGTCGTGCTCCAGCAGCGCCGGGAAGACGTCGCGCGCCCAGTCGACGAACGGGCGGTCGGGGAAGAAGTCGAAGATTTCGGGCTCGAACAGGTACATCCCGCAGTTGCCGAGATCCGACAGCGCCTCGGCGGGGTCGGGCTTCTCCTGGAAGCCGGTGATGCGCCCGTCCGCGTCGTGCAGCACGACGCCGAACTCGCGCGTGTCGTCGACCCGCTTGACCGCGAGCGTCCCGATCCCTCCGGCCTGCTTGTGGCGCGCCACGAACGCGGTGAGGTCGATGTCGGTCAGCGCGTCGCCGGAGATGATGAGGAACGTCCCGCCGTCGTCGGTGCCGCCGGTCAGGAAGTCCGCGCAGTTGCGCACGCCGCCGGCCGTGCCGAGCAGCTCCGGCTCCTCGCGGTACTCCAGCCGGTCGCCGAAGTAGCCGCGGATCGTCTCCGGGAACCAGTGCAGGTTAGCGATCACCTCGTCGCAGCCGTGGCGGTCGAGCAGGTCGACGATGTGCGCCATCACCGGCCGGTCGAGGACCGGGACCATCGGCTTGGGGAGCTCGTAGGTGAGGGGACGGAGCCGGGTGCCGAGCCCGGCGGCGAGGACCATGGCCTTCATCCGGCCCGAGAGTCTATGTGCCCTGCTCCCAGGCGGTCAGATAGGTCTGCTGCGCGGGCGTCAGCGCGTCGATCTCGACGCCGAGCGAGGCGAGCTTGAGGCGGGCGATGCGCTCGTCGAGCTCGCGCGGAACGTCGTGCACGCGGGCCTCGAGCGCGCCGGCGCCGCGCACGAGGTGCTCGACCGCGAGCGCCTGGTTGGCGAACGACATGTCCATGACGGCGGCCGGGTTGCCCTCGGCGGCGGCGAGATTGACGACGCGGCCCTCCGCGAGCAGGTGCACCCGGCGCCCGTCCTCGAACAGCAGCTGCTCGACGTGCGGGCGCACCTCGCGCCGCTGCACCGCCAGCTCGAACAGCGCCGGCAGGTCGCACTCGACGTCGAAGTGCCCGGCGTTGCACAGCAGCGCGCCGTCGCGCATCGCCTCGTAGTGCGCGCGGCCGACGACGTCGCGCCCGCCGGTCGCGGTGATCAGCACGTCCCCCTTGGCGGCCGCGGCGACGCCCGGCATCACCTCGAAGCCGTCGAGCTTGGCCTCCAGCGCGCGCACCGGGTCGACCTCGCAGACGACGACGTGCGCGCCCGCCCCGCTCGCCCGCCTCGCGATCCCCTGCCCGCACCAGCCGTAGCCGTAGAGCACGACGACGCGCCCCGCGAGCAGGATGTTCGTCGCGCGCAGGATCCCGTCGAGCACCGACTGCCCGGTGCCGTAGCGGTTGTCGAACAGGTGTTTCGTGCGCGCTTCGTTGACCGCCACGATCGGGAAGCCCAGCCGTCCCTCCGCCTCCAGCGCGCGCAGCCGCACGACGCCGCTCGTCGTCTCCTCGGTGCCGCCGAGCAGCTCGCCGAGCTGCTCGCGGCGTGCGGCGTGCAGGGTCGAGACGAGGTCCGCGCCGTCGTCCATCGTCACCTGGGGGCGCGTGTCCAGCACCTGCTCGATGTGGCGGTGGTAGGTCGCCATGTCCTCCCCGCGCCGCGCGAACACCTGCGCGTCGCCCGCGTCGGCGAGCGCCGCGGCGACGTCGTCCTGCGTGTCGAGCGGGTTCGCGGCGCACAGCGCGACCTGCGCGCCGCCGGCCGCCAGCGCGCGCACGAGGCACGCGGTCTCGGTCGTGACGTGCAGGCACGCGCCGACGCGGAGCCCGTCGAGCGGCCGCTCGCCCGCGAACCGCTCGCGGATCGAGCGCAGCACCGGCATGTGCGCGTCGGCCCACGCGATCCGCGCCGCGCCGGCCCCGGCCAGGCCGGGGTCGGCGACGTCGTGCAATGAGTTGGCGGTCATCGCGGCCTCCTGATCCGGAGGCGAGCGGCCTCAGGGACGGCGCTGGCAAGGAAGCAGGATGCGTGGCCTACTCGGTAGGCGAGCACCGATGACGCCGCCAGCGTCGTTCCTGTGGTCGCTCGGCCCGGATCAGTACCGGTAGTGGTCGGGTTTATAGGGCCCGTCGACCGGCACGCCGATGTACGCGGCCTGCTCCGGGCTCAGCTGCGTGAGCCGGACGCCGAGCGCGTCGAGGTGCAGGCGCGCGACCTTCTCGTCGAGGTGCTTGGGCAGCACGTAGACGCGGTGCGCGTACTCGTCGTTCTTGGTGAACAGCTCGATCTGGGCGATCGTCTGGTTCGTGAACGAGTTGGACATCACGAACGACGGGTGGCCGGTCGCGTTGCCGAGGTTCAGCAGCCGGCCCTCGGACAGCATGATGATCGTGTGGCCGTCCGGGAAGACCCACTCGTCGACCTGCGGCTTGATGTTGACCTTCTCTATCCCGGGGACCTTCGACAGGCCGGCGATGTCGATCTCGTTGTCGAAGTGGCCGATGTTGCCGACGATCGCCTGATGCTTCATGCGCGCCATGTGGTCGGCGGTGATGATGTCCTTGTTGCCGGTGGCCGTCACGAAGATGTCGCCCTCGCCGATCACGTCGTCGAGCGTCTTGACCTCGTAGCCGTGCATCGCCGCCTGCAGCGCGCAGATCGGGTCGATCTCGGTGACGATCACGCGGGCGCCCTGGCCGCGCAGCGACTCGGCGCAGCCCTTGCCGACGTCGCCGAAGCCGCAGATGACGGCGACCTTGCCGCCGATCATCACGTCGGTCGCGCGATTGATGCCGTCGACGAGCGAGTGGCGGCAACCGTAGAGGTTGTCGAACTTCGACTTCGTGACGGAGTCGTTGACGTTGATCGCGGGGAACAGGAGCGTGCCCTGCTCGGTCATCTCGTAAAGGCGGTGGACTCCGGTCGTCGTCTCCTCCGTGACGCCCTTGATCCCCTGGCCGATCGCCGTCCAGCGCTGCGGATCCTCCTCGAGCGAGCGTTGCAGGAGGCGCAGGATCACGCCGAGCTCCTCCGAGTCCGCGCTCTCCGGATCCGGCACGGCGCCGGCAGCCTCGTACTCGCTGCCTTTGTGCACGAGCAGCGTCGCGTCGCCGCCGTCGTCGAGGATCATGTTCGGGCCGCCGCCGTCCGGCCAGCGCAGCACCTGCTCGGTGCACCACCAGTACTCCTCGAGCGTCTCGCCCTTCCACGCGTAGACCGGCACGCCGGTCGCGGCGATCGCGGCGGCGGCGTGGTCCTGCGTGGAGAAGATGTTGCACGAGCACCAGCGCACCTCGGCGCCGAGCGCGGTGAGCGTCTCGATCAGGACGGCCGTCTGGACCGTCATGTGCAGCGAGCCGGTGATGCGCGCGCCCTTGAGCGGCTCGGCGGCGGCGTACTCCTCGCGGAGCGCCATCAGGCCGGGCATCTCGTGCTCGGCGAGGCGGATTTCCTTGCGGCCAAAGTCGGCGAGCGAGATGTCGGCGACCTTGCAGTCGTCGGTTCTGGTGGAGATGGCGGTCATGTGCGGGCGAGCTCCGTGACGTGGGTGTCGGTGTGCGTGGGCGTGCCGTCGCGGGCGGCGGCAAGCAGCTTCTCGTGCTTGTCCTGCTCCCAGCGCAGCCAGTCGCCGGCGGCGACGTGCTCGGGGCGCTGGGGCTCGGCGGCGAACCACTCCTCGACGGCGGCGCGCAACGCCCCGTCGCGGTTGAGCCGCAGGGCGAAGACGACGTCGGAGAGGTTCAGCTCGGCGCGCTCGAGCAGTTCGCGCAGCGTGCGCAGGCGCTGCAGCTCGGCGGCCCCGTAGAGCCGGTAGCCGGACGCCGAGCGCGCCGGCGCGACGAGCCCGCTGCGCTCGATGTAGCGCAGCATCCGCGGCGACCAGCCGGTCGTCTCGGCCGCCTCGTGGATCGTGAGCGCATCGTCCGCCATCGCGCGAGCAACCTTACCACGAGCGTGTCAAGGTTCGCGGCGGGACGGGCCTGTTCACGCGCCCGCCCCGCCGCTGGTCCCACGGTTCGCGGCGGGACGGGCGGACGCGCTCGCCCGCCCCGCCGCTGGTCGCTACGGGCGCGTGAGGGTCGCGCTCACGACGCCGGCTCGGGGGTGCCGGACGAGGGAGCCGACGCGCCCGTCCACCGTCTCGCGCTCGCCGAGCAGCGCCGCCGCCGCGTCGCAGCCGCCGAGCAGCTCGCAGGCGACGCGGCGCGCGCGGTTGAGTCGCGAGCGCACGGTCCCGACGGGGATGCCGAGCGCCTCGGCGATCTGCTCGTAGCGCAGCTCGGCCCACGCGTGCAGCAGCAGCACGTCGCGCTCGCCCGGCCCCAGCGCGAGCAGCACGTTCGCCAGCGCCCCCTGCGCCGCGACCGCGTCGAGCCGCGCGTCGACCTCGTCGAAGCTCGAGACGCGGCTCGGGTCGACGGCGCGGGCGTAGGCGCGCAGGCGGCGCTGCTCGCTGCGATGGTGGCGGCGCAGCAAGTTGGCGGCGATGCCGTACAGCCAGGGACGCGCGTCCGCGCGCGTCGTGTCGTAGCGCTCGCGCGCGGCGAACGCCTGCAGGAACGTCTCGGCCGCCAGCTCGTCGGCGAGCGCGTGCTCGACGCGGCGGTGCAGGAAGCCGGCGATCGCTCGGTAATGGCGGTCGTACAGCGCGGCGAAGACGTGCGGCTCCTTGCACGACCTCGCGATCAGATGGGCGTCGGTGCGATGCAGGGCGACGTCTCCTCGGTCGGGCTTGGGATTCGCCGTTGCTTGCCCGCGCACCCTCCGGCGGTTCGCGCAGCTTGTGCCTCCGCGTAGCATCCGCCAGGCCGATGCGCTTCCACGTGGAGATCCGCCGCTCCCTGCACTTCGCGCGGGCGTTCAACCTGACCGAGGATCAGCTGCGCGAACGCTTCCTGACGCCGTGGTGGGAGCAGGTCAAGATCGAGCTGGGCGACCGCGACTGGGATCCCGCGGAGTCGAGCCTGACGGTGCTGCAGGGCCCGGAGCTGCACCCGGCCCAGCTCGGGATCGGCCAGGGCTGGCCGGAGGCCGAGCGGCTGTCGCAAGACGTCACCGCGCAACTGCTCGCGACACCGCCGAAGCCGGCGGCGGTCGCGAGCGGCGCCGGCGTCGCGCTGCTGTCGGCCAGCCCGGATGCCGCGCACGCGGCCGCGCGGGCGCTTGCGGCGCTCGACCTGCTCGCGCTCGACTGGGCGGCGGTGCGGGCGGCGATCGTCGCCGGTCAAGGCAAGCCTCCCCCACCCCCCACCCTGATCGCGTTCGACGTGCGCCCGCAGGCGAGCGAGCCGGCAAGCGCCTGGTGGCTCGACGTCGGGCTCGCGCTCGGCGCGCTCGGCGAGCGCGCGCTGCTGGCCGCGCTCGGCGACGCGCCGCTGCCCGACCCGCTCGGCGCGGTCGAGCCGATCCGGCTCGGCGAGCCGCGGGCGGCGGCGCAGGCGCTGCGCGAGCGCCTGCGCGGTTGACTCAGCGGGCCGCGAGCCTGAGGGGGCCGTATCCGTGGATGCCGGGGGCCAGCCGGTTGCGCAGCCAAGGCCGGGCGCCCTGGCAAGCGGCCGGATGGCGCCCGGCGCCGCGGGACGGTCGCCTCAGGCCGCGGCGGGCTCTGGATCCGGCGTGGGCGCCGGGTTCGGGCCGCCGAACGGCACCGTCACGCTGTGTGGCACGACGAGCACGGGGCAGGTAGCCGTCTCGACCGCGTAGGCGGCCGCCGCGCTGATGTTGACGCGGCCGGGCGCCGCCTCCGGGCGCGAGGCGACGACGAGCAGGTCGACGGTCGCGTCGGCCGCGCGCACGACCTCCGCGCCGAGCGCGGTCGCGAGCGCCTGCGCGGTCCCGTTCGCGCCGCCGGTCGAGATGTCGGCCAGCAGGCCGACGCGGCGGATCTGCGCGTCGGGGCGTTCGTAGAGGCCGGCCGGGGCGACCGCGACCGCGCACGGCCCGCCTTCGAGCAGCCGCTGGGCCGAGGTGCCGGGCCGCACGTTGCCGGGCGCGGTGCGGTACTCGGAGCCGAACACGATCGCGTCGGCGCCCTCGCGCTCGGCGAGCGCCCACAGGCCCTCGCCGGTCGAGGCGCTGGCGACGACGTGCAGCGGCGCGTCCGACAGGCCGAGCGCCTCGGCGCCGCGGCGCAGCAGATCGCGCGCCGCGTCCTCCTCGAGGTCGCGTTCGGTCGTCGGCGTGTGACGCACGTAGGCGAGCGACACCTCGGCGCCGGTCTGCGCGAGCAGCCGGCCGAGCGCGAGCGCGTCGCGGTCGTTGTCGGTGTCGTCGTAGGAGATGATGATCTTGGCTGCCATTGGACTCTCCCGATGAGGTCGAGAAGCGCGGGTTCGTGACGGGCAAGTGCACTGTGCCACCGCAACGGATTCACGACCAGTGAATGTGTTGATGGCCGGGATAAGCTGCGCTGATGCTCAACGTCGCGCGGCTGCGGGTCCTGCAGGAGGTCGTCGCGCGCGGCTCGTTCAGCGCCGCCGCCGACGCGCTCTCCTACACGCAGTCGGCCGTCTCGCAGGCGATCGCGACGCTCGAGGCCGAGACGGGCGCGACGCTGCTCGTGCGCGACCGCCGCGGCGTGCGCCCGACGGCCGCCGGCGCGGTGCTGGCCGCGCACGCCGACGCGATCCTCGCGCGGCTGCGGATCGCCGAGGACGAGCTGCACGCGATCCTCGGCGTGCACGCCGGGCGCCTGCGGATGGCGTCGTTCCCGACCGCCGGCGCGACGCTGATGCCGCTCGCGATCGCGCGCTTCCGCGCCGGGCACCCCGGCGTCGAGCTGAGCCTCGCCGAGGACGAGCCCGAGCTGGTCGCGCCGCGCCTGCGCGACGGCGAGCTGGACCTCGCGCTGCTGTTCGAGTTCCCGGACGGCGACGGCAGCGGCGGCAGCTCGTTCGGCAACGGGCTGGAGCGGACGCATTTGCTCGCGGATCCGATGCATGCGGTGTTGCCGGCCGGCCACCGGCTCGCGCGCAAGCGCGCGCTGCGGCTGGAGGACCTGCGCGACGAGGCGTGGGTCCAGACGTCCGCCGAATCTCCCTGCGCGCGCCACGTCGTGCGCTGCTGCCACGCGGCCGGGTTCGAGCCCCAGGTGTCGTTCGAGAGCGACGACTACTTGACGGTGCAGGGCCTCGTCGCGGCCGGCGTCGGCGTCGCGCTCGTGCCGCGGCTGGCGCTCGGCGCCGGCGCGCACGAGAGCACGGTCGTGCGGGCGCTCGCGTCGCCGGAACCGGTGCGCCACGTGATCGCGGCGACGGCGGCGGGGCCATCCGCGGCCCCCGCCGCCGTCGCGATGCTCGCGATCCTGCGCGACGTCGCCCGCGCCTACGAGGGCGGTGCCGCTCCCGTCCCGGTCCCGGCTCCGGCGCCCGCGCCGGCTCCGGCCAAGGCCGGGATGCCGTCGGGGAAGCCGAGCGAGGGCACGTCGGACGGGTAGACCTCGTGGCCGTGGACGGCCAGGTCGCCTCGCTCGAGGTCCTCGTCGTCCATCCGCAGCGGGATCACGAGGCCGACGAGCTTCAGCAGGATGAACGTGCCGATCCCGGAGAACGCGATCACCCACAGCGCGGTCTCGGCCTGGTGCCACAGCAGCGAGCCGCCGCCGCCGAAGAACAGGCCCTTGAAGCCCGGCAGGTTGCTGCTCGTGCCGCGCCCGATGTACTCGATGATGTGCGGGTTCGTGAACAGGCCGACGAGCAGGCCGCCCGTGAGCCCCGCGAACCCGTGCGTGTAGACCACGCCGAGCGTGTCGTCCACGTTGCGGAACGGCCGCACGCGCGACAGGTAGTAGTAGGCGAAGTAGACGACGGTCGAGCCGATCAGGCCGATCGCCGCCGCGCCCCAGCCGTTGACGAAGCCGGCCGCCGGCGTGATCGCGACGAGGCCGACGATCATGCCGTTGACGGAGCCGATCAGCGACGGCTTGCGGCCCGTCAGGTAGTCCCACGCGACCCAGATCAGGAACGCGCACGCGGTCGCGAGGTTCGTGTTCACGACAGCCACGGCCGCGTTGATGCCGGCGTAGTAGGAGTCGCCGCCGTTGAAGCCGTTCCAGCCGAGCCACAGCAGGCCCGCGCCGGTCGCGACCATCAACAGGTTGTTCGGCGCGTCGATCTCGCGGTCGCGCTGCAGGCGCGGCCCGATCACGGCGGCCGCCACGAAGCCGGAGATGCCCGCGGCGAGGTGGATCACGTACCCGCCCGAGTAGTCGAGCGCGCCGTGCTGGGCCCACCAGCCGCCACCCCAGATCATGAACGCGTTGACCGTGTAGATCAGCGACGACCACAGGAGCGTGAACGGGATCCAGGCCTTGAAGTTGAAGCGCCCGAGGACCGACCCGAGCATCAGGATCGGGGTGATCGCGGCGAAGACGAACTGGAAGTACGCCAGCGTCGCGGTCGGGAAGTGGAACGGCGGGCCGGTCGTGATGAGCGGGATCGCCGCCTGCGACTGGAGGCCTGAGGCCGAGAGAATGCTCCCCGGCTTGCCCCACATGTTCGCGAGGATGCCGTGCTTGGCGCCGAAGATGTGCATCGGCGAGCCGAATCCCATCTTGAAGCCGAACAGCACCCATGTGATGAGCACCAGGGCGAAGGCGATGAACGACATCATCATCGCGTTGACGGACCACCGCTTCTGCATGACGCCGCCGTAGAGCACGACGAGGCCGGGCACGCTCATCAGGCCGACGAGCGTCGCGGCGGTGAGCTGCCAGGCGTTATCGCCCGGGTTCAACCACGTTGGATATGCGGACCACATGGGTGCGGTTCTGTCTCCTTGACTCGTGTGGGCTGCTGGCCGGCCAGCTTGCCCGCCGCGGCGCGGGGGCGATATCGACATTGGGACAAAGACGGCGGCGTCTCCGTTGTCCGATGGGCCTCATGGCCCGCTGCGACGGGGCGTTAGAGTGCCGGCATGCCGCTCGTCGAGGGCCACTGGCAGCGCCAGCAGACGCCGCTGCGCCGCCTGACGCGACGCGAGCGCCGGCTGCTGGCCGGATTTCTGGTCGTGTTGGCGCTCGCGAGCGCCGGCGTGGGAGCGTATATGGTGCTGCACCGGGCTGCACCGCTGCCGGCCGGCTGCATCCAGGTGACCGCGCCGAGCACGGTCGGAGCCGTGCAGCTGCGCGTCTGCGGGCCGGCGGCGGTCGCGCGCTTCTGCCGCGAGCAGGCCGGCAGGGACGACCCGACCGCGCGCGCGGCGCACGAGCGCTGCCGCGCCTACGCGGCGAGCGCTAGCCGCCGTTGAGCGCGGCCTTGAGGCGGTCGAGCGCCTCGACGGGCGTCGGGTCGACGCCGCGCAGCACCGCGAGGTAGAGCGAGACGAGGTCGCCGAGCAGCACGAGCGAGACGAGCCGCTCCATGCGCGTCTCGCCGCGGCTCTCGACGCGGAACGTGTCGGCGCCGGTCGCGCTGATCGCGCCGCGCGTCAGCTCGATCCGCTGGCGCACGCGGGGGTGGAGGTCGGAGTCGTCGAGGAAGACGGCCGCGAAGCGTCCCAGCTCCCCCGCGCCCGACCAGCCGACGATCTCGTTGTGGTCGAGCTCGGGCAGCTCGTTCGAGAACGCCGGCAGCTTCGCGTTCTCGTTGATCTGCGTCTTCCAGCGGTAGGCGATCGGAGCCGTCAGCCCGGCGCCGGCGATCTGCGGGATCGCGCCGTGCAGCGCGCGCGCGAGCGTCTTCGCCTGGCCGTCCTCGGCGCCGTCGGGCCCCCATTCGGCCACGAGCCTCTCGGTGTGGGCCGCGGCCACGTCGATCTCCGCGTGCAGCGAGGGGCCGGCGCCGCAGAGCGCGGCGACCTCGAGCGCGATCACGAGCATGTAGCCGACCGCGGCGCGCGGCTGGAAGCCGCCCGGCAGCGGGATCACCGGTACGCCGTCGGCGCGCGCGGCGGCCGCGAGGCGCCCGCCGGTCGTCGCGACGATCCGCCGCGCGCCGAGCGCGCCGGCCGCCTCGAAGGCGGCGAGCGTCTCCTCGGTCTCGCCCGAGTAGCTGGCGCACAGGACGGTCGCGTCGGGGGTCGTCCAGGCCGGCACGCCGTAGTCGCGCATCACGACGATCCCGCGCGAGGCGCGGTCGTCGAGCACCGCGCGCGCGAGCATGCCGCCGACGGCCGAGCCGCCCATGCCGGCGACGACGATCCCGCCGCTCGCGTCGCCGAATTCGAGCTTGGCCGACTCGACGCGCCACAGCGCGTCGCGCAGGTGCTCGGGCAGGGCGAGCAGGTCGCCGAGCTGGCCGCCGGCGTCGACGGCGTCGACGGCTTCGCGCGTGAGCGCCTGGGATTGGGACTGTGATGGGGTCAAAACGCGATCGCTCCGTCGGGCAGGGAGACGTTGGGAGCCAGCCGCGCGCCCGCCGCGAGCTGGTTGTGGGCGCCGACCACGACGCCCTCGCCGAGCACGACGCCCTCGGCGAGCCGGCAGTGCTCGCCGATCTGCGCGCCGGGTCCGACGATGCAGTGCGCCAGCGAGCTGTGCGGGCCGACCGACGCGCCTTCGAGCACGACCGCGCCGTCGACGTGGGCGCCGGCGGCGACCTCGACGCGCGGCCCGAGCACGCTGCGCCCGGTCACAAGCGCGCCTTCGGCGACGTGCGCGCCGGCGCCGACGAGCGCCGGGCCGACGACCTGGCCCTCGACGCGCGCGCCGTCGGCGAGCGCGAGGTGCGCGGCGTCGTAGGCGTCGGTGATCGACGTCCTGACGGCGCCGTCGAGGATGTCGTACGTCGCCTGCAGGTAGCGCTCGGGCGTGCCGATGTCGAGCCAGTAGCCGTGCGCCGGGTAGCCGTGCAGGCCGTGCCCGACGAGCGTCGGGAAGACGTCGCGCTCGATCGAGACGCGCTCGCCGCGCGGCACCTCCGCGAGCGCGGCGCGCTCGAGCACGTAGGCGCCGGCGTTGATGAGCGGGCTCGCGTCGACCTGGTCGGGGCTCGGCTTCTCGAGGAACTCGCGCACGCGCCCGTCGGGCTCGAGCCGCACGAGGCCGTAGGCCGACGGGTCCTCGACGGCGACGAGCGCGAGCGTCGCGAGCGCGTTCGTGCGCTCGTGCTCGTCCAGCTGGGCGGTCAGGTCGATGTCGGTCAGCACGTCGCCGTTGAGCACGAGGAAGCGTTCGTCGAGCAGCGGCTCGGCGAGCTTGATCGCGCCGCCGGTGCCGAGCGGGCGCTGCTCTTCGCAGTAGCGCAGCGCGAGCCCGTAGGCAGAGCCGTCGCCGAGCACGTTGCGCACGCCGGTCGCCATGAAGCCGCACGAGATCACGACGTCCTCGACGCCGTGGCCGCGCAGCCAGTCGAGCATGAAGGCGATGAAGGGCCGGTCGACGAGCGGCACGACCGGCTTGGGAACGGTCGAGGTCAGCGGCCGCAGCCGCGTGCCCTCCCCGCCCGCGAGGATCAGCGCCTGCACCTCAGCTCCCCCCGTGTCCGATCCCCTCGTAGGCGAGCCCGGCGGCGACGAGCGTCTCGCGGTCGAGGAAGTTGCGCCCGTCGATCACGATCTCGCCGCGCATCCGCCCCGCCGCGGCGGCCCAGTCCAGCGCGCGGAACTCGGGCCACTCGGTCACGAGCACCGCGGCGTCGGCGCCCTCGAGCGCCTCGAGCGCCGAGCCGGCCATCTCGACGCCTGGCATCAGCCGCCGCGCCTCGTCCTCGGCGACCGGGTCGTAGGCGCGCACGATCGCCCCGTCGGCCTGCAGGCGCGCCGCGAGCACGAGCGAGGACGCCTCGCGCATGTCGTCGGTCTCGGCCTTGAACGCGAGCCCGAGCAGCGCGACCGTCTTGCCCACGAGCGTCCCGAGGTGCTTCTGCAGCTTCGACATCACCCGCCGCTTCTGCAGCTCGTTGACCTCGATCACGGCGGTGAGCAGCTGGAAGTGGTAGCCCGAATTACCAGCAAGTTGTTTGAGGGCACTCACATCTTTGGGAAAACAGCTTCCGCCGAAGCCCACGCCCGGGCGCAGGAACGCGGGGCCGATGCGGTGGTCGAGGCCCATGCCGCGGGCGACCTCCTGGACGTCGGCGCCGGTCTCCTCGCAGACGTTGGCGATCTCGTTGATGAACGAGATCTTCGTCGCGAGGAACGCGTTGGAGGCGAGCTTGACCATCTCGGCGCTCGCGACGTCGGTGCGCACGAGCGGCGCGTCGAGCGGGGCGTAGAGCTCGACGACCGCGTCGCCGGCCCAGTCGCCCTCGTCGCCGACGACCACCCGGTCCGGGGCGCGGAAGTCGGGGAGCGCGCTGCCCTCCTTCAGGAACTCGGGGCAGGAGACGTAGCGCAGGCCGTCCCTGCCCTGCTGGGCGAACGTGCGCTTGATCGCCGCGCCGGTGCCGACCGGCACGGTCGACTTCATCACGAGCGCGTGGCGGTCCGACGCCGGCATCTCGGCGACGACCGCGTTGACCGCGCTGAGATCCGCGTCGCCCGAGTACGTCGGCGGCGTGCCGACCGCGACGAACAGCAGCCGCGCGTGCTCGAGCGCCGGCGCCAGCTCGGTCGAGAAGTGCAATCGCGCGCGGTTGGCGGCGATCGACTCGGCCAGCCCGGGCTCGTAGATCGGCACCTCGCCGGCGTTCAGGCGCGCCACCTTGTCGGCGTCGATGTCGACGCACCAGACCTCGTTGCCGAGCTCCGCGAAGCCCGCGGCGGTCACGAGCCCCACGTACCCCGTGCCGATCACCGCGATCGGTTCGCGCGCCTGCGTCATGCGGCGGCACAGCTTACTGGCGCGCCGGGCACGGGCGAGGTCACGCGCGCGCTCAGCCGCCCAGCCGCCTGAGCGAGCCCGCGATCGCGAGCATCTGCGGGTTCGTCAGGTCCTGCTGGAGCGTGTTCGAGATCCAGTAGACGGCGTGGCGCGTGCGCCACGCGACGAGGCGCAGGCGCTTGCCGTCGTAGTAGAGGTCGAGCGGCTTGCCGTGGACGCTGCGGTGGTCGCTCGACGGGTTCCTGAGGATCGGCGGGTCCTTCCAGGTCGTGCCCTGCACGCCGTAGTAGTTGCCGTCGTTGCCGTCGGAGACGACGAGCCGGTAGGCGGCGTAGGCCTTGTGGTCGGGCGAGTAGATCTTGTAGCTGCGCGGGTTCTCGCCCGCCAGCGGCGGCGCGTACTGGCCGTTGGCGGTCAGCAGGCGCGGATAGTAGACCGGGAAGCCGACCGCGCCGAGGCGGATCGCATAGTTCTCCCCCGTGCTCTGAGCGTTGACGAGGCCGGCGGTGCTCGGCGTCCCCCCGCCGCGTCCGCGGTGGCCGCGGGGCGCGCGCGGCGTTGCGGGCGGCGGGGGCGGCGGCGACAGGAACTCGTGGCGGACCTGCGCGAGCGCCGCGGGCGTGGCGGTCACGTACGAGCCGCCCTTGAGGTTGAGGTAGGCGGGCGGGAAGTGGACCTCGCGGATCGGCTTGCCGGCCGAGTAGGCGGCGGTCGTGGCGAGGTTGAGCAGCGCGTCGACCGACTGCAGGTCCTTGTCGGTCTGCACGTACTTGCCGAGCACCTTCGTCAGCTGGTGCGGGTCCGACAGGAAGCGCCCCGTGCCGTACTGGGACTTCGCCTGGCGCAGGAAGTCCTGCTGGCGCGCGGCGCGCACGAAGTCCGAGTCGGTGTGGCGGAAGCGCACGTACGCGAGCGCCTGCGCGCCGCACAGCTTCTGGTAGCCGGCGTGGATGTCGATCTCCGAGTACTGCTGGGAGGGCGGCAGGCCGAGGTTCGAGTGGTAGTAGCGGCGGTCGACGTCGGCGTAGACGCAGCCGATCGCGTCGACCGCTTCGCGGAAGCCCTTGAAGTTGATGTTGACGATGTGGTTGATCTCGATCCCGCCGAGCAGCCGCTTGATGACCTTCGCGGTCAGCGCCTCGCCGCCGTCGGTGTAGGTTTCGTTGATCTTGGCGCCGACCCGCACGGCGCCGTTGGGCTCGGTGAAGGTGACCTGCAGGTCGCGCGGGATCGACAGCACGGTCGTCGCGTTCGCGTCCGGGTCGAGGCGGACGAGGATCATCGTGTCCGAGCGCGCGTCGTGCGCGCCGGCGTGGGCGCGGTGGTCGGAGCCGATCAGCAGCAGCGTCTGCGCCTGGCCGGCCTGCGCGCGGGTGATGACGTGCGCGAGGCCGCCGATCGTGCCGCCCTGCTTGAGGTCGTTGACGAAGCTCTGCACCTGCAGCAGGCCCGCGGTCGCGGTCGCACCGGCCGTCAGCGCGATCACGATCAGCGCGGCGAGCGCGTAGCGCAGCCAGCTGCGCCCGTGGGTGGGTGGGGGGAAGTTCGGGAACTCGGGGCTCACGCGAGCCCTCCGTCGATCGCCTGCAGGCCGGTCTCCGCCGTCGCGCGCTCGCGCGCGAGCCAGTCGGGCAGCGTGCGCACGAAGTCGCCGAGCGCCTCGCGGTAGCGTCGCAGCGAGGACAGCGAGACCCACTCCTCGGGCCCGTGGTGCCCGCCGCCGGCCGGCCCGAACTCGACCGCCGGGATCCCCGCCTCGAGGAACGAGATCGCGTCCGAGGCGCCGTCGCGCCCGATGCTCAGCGGCTCGTCGTCGAGCGTGCGCCCGAGCGCGTCGCGCAGCGCGCGGACATATGGGTTCGTGCGCGCGACGTGCGCCGGCGCGCGCGTGAGCGTGCTCGCGACGGTCACGTCCGGCAGCGCGCGCACCGCGGCGAGGATCGCGCCCGGGTCCTGCCCGGGCAGGTAGCGCACGTCGACGACCATCTCGCAGCGGTCGGGGACCTTGTTGAACGCGTCGCCGCCGGCGATCCGGCCGAGGTTGATCGACGGGCGGTCGAACAGCTCGCTCGACTCGCGCGCGAACGGCAGCGCCTCGATCTGGCGGAAGACGTCGAACGCCTTCAGCACGGCGCTGTCGCCGAGCCACGGCGTCGAGCCGTGCGCCGAGCGCCCGCGCACCTCGATCCGCATCGCCAGCACCCCTTTCGCCTGCACGCCGATGTGGAGGTTCGTCGGCTCGCCGGTGATCGCGAAGTCGGCCCGCAGGCCGCCGGCGACGAGGTGGTCGGTCGAGCGCTCGTCGGCGTCCTCGGACTCCTCGTCGGGGACGCACAGCAGCTGCACGCGCACGCGGTCCTGCTCGGCGCAGTCCTTCAGCGCGCACATCATCGCCGCCAGCCCGCCCTTCATGTCGTAGGCGCCGCGGCCGATCAGCCGGTCGCCCTCGACGCGCGGCGAGAACTGCTCCTCGTAGCCGGGCACGACGTCGAGGTGGCCGTGCAGCACGACGAGCGGCGCGTCCGAGGTGGTCGGCCCGACCTCGGCGTGCAGGACCGGCAGCCCGTTGTGGGCCTGCTCGCGGACGGCGATCTCGCGCGCCTCCAGCCAACCCTTCACGAACGCGGCGGCGGCCGCCAGCTCCTCCGCCCGCGACGTGTCGTAGGCGATCAGCCGCTCGGCCAGGGCGCGTTCGTCGAGCATCGCGACAGGATAGGCGGCCCGGTGGCCGATCCCGCGGCCGGCGCGGCTACTCCCCGCCCGCGATCCGCGCGAACGCCTCCAGCCGGCGCTTCTCGCGCGCGGCGATCCGCTGCGCCTCGCTGCCCTCGTCGGCCTGCGTCAGCGCGTCCTCGGCGGCGCCGAGCTTGTCGCGCAGGTCGGCGGGGTCGAGCCGGTCGGGCGGCTGGGCCTCCTCGACGAGGATCAGCGCGCGGTTGTCGGCCACCTGCAGGTAGCCCTCGCCCTGCGCGTAGCGCACGATCTCCGACTCCGAGCGGTACAGCCGCAGCTCGGTCGGGTCGAGCATCGCGAGCAGCGGCGTGTGGTTGGCCAGGATGCCGATCGAACCCGTCGCCGTGCGCGTCGAGATCATCTCGACCTCGCCGTTGAAGACCTCGCCCTCCGGCGTGAGGACCTCGACCGAGAACGGAGTGCGCGCCACGAGCGCCGCCCTCAGCCCTTCGCCGCCGCGACGACGTCGTCGATCGTGCCCTTGAGCAGGAACACGCGCTCGGGCAGCTCGTCGTGCTTGCCCTCGATGATCTCCTTGAAGCCGCGGATCGTCTCGGCGATCGGCACGTACGCGCCGGGCGTGCCGGTGAACTGCTCGGCGACGTGAAACGGCTGGGACAGGAAGCGCTCGACCTTGCGCGCGCGCTGCACGATCAGCTTGTCCTCGTCCGACAGCTCGTCGATGCCGAGGATCGCGATGATGTCCTGAAGCTCCTTGTAGCGCTGGAGGATCTGCTTGACCTCGTTGGCGACGTCGTAGTGCTCCTGGCCGAGGATGTCCGGCTTGAGGATCGTCGAGGTCGAGTCGAGCGGGTCGACCGCCGGGTAGATGCCCTTCTCGGAGATCGAGCGGCTGAGGACCGTCGTCGCATTGAGGTGGGCGAACACCGACGCCGGCGCCGGGTCGGTGAGGTCGTCGGCGGGCACGTAGATCGCCTGCACGGAGGTGACCGAGCCCTTGCGCGTCGAGGTGATGCGCTCCTGCAGCTGGCCCATCTCGGACTCGAGCGTCGGCTGGTAGCCGACCTGCGACGGCATCCGCCCGAGCAGCGCCGAGACCTCGGAGCCGGCCTGCACGAAGCGGAAGATGTTGTCGACGAACAGCAGCACGTCCTGCCCCTGCTCGCGGAAGTACTCGGCCATCGTCAGGCCGGACAGCGCGACGCGCATGCGCGCGCCGGGCGGCTCGTTCATCTGGCCGAAGACGAGCATCGTCTTGTCGATGACGCCCGACTCCTTCATCTCCAGCCACAGGTCGTTGCCCTCGCGCGAGCGCTCGCCGACGCCGCAGAACGCCGACAGGCCGCCGTGCTCCTTGGCGAGGTTGTGGATCAGCTCCTGGATCAGCACCGTCTTGCCGACGCCGGCGCCGCCGAACAGGCCGACCTTGCCGCCCTTCGCGTACGGCGCGAGCAGGTCGATGACCTTGATGCCGGTCTCGAACATCTCGGTCGTCGGGGTGAGGTTCTCGACCGTCGGGGCCGGGCGGTGGATCGGCCAGCGCTCCTCGGCCTCGACGTCGCCGGCGAGGTCGATCGGCTCGCCGAGCAGGTTGAAGATGCGCCCGAGCGTCGCGGGGCCGACCGGGACCGTGATCGGGCCGCCGGTGTCGAGCACCTCGGTGCCGCGCGCGATGCCGTCGGTCGAGTCCATCGCGACCGCGCGCACGCGGTCGTCGCCGAGGTGCTGCTGGACCTCGCAGACGAGCAGGCCGTCCTCGCCGCGGTCGATCGTGATCGCGCTGTTGATCTCGGGCAGCTCGTCGGGGAAGACGGCCTCGATCACGACGCCCTGGATCTCCTCGACGCGCCCGACGTTCGTGGTGGTGTTCTCTGCGGTGGCTGACATGTGGTTCTCGGGTTCCTCTCGGGGATTGTCGCGGCGTCTTAGCCGAGCGCCTCGGCGCCGGCGACGACCTCCATGATCTCCTGCGTGATCTCGGCCTGGCGGGCGCGGTTCATCTCCAGGGTGAGGTCCTGGATGATGTCCCCCGCATTCTCCGACGCGCTGCGCATCGCCGTCATGCGCGCGCCCAGCTCGGAGGCCGTGGACTCCAGCAGCGCGCGGTAGATCGAGATCTCGACGTAGTCCGGCACGAGGCGCTGAAGGATCTGCTCCGGGTCCGGCTCGTACTCGACCAGGGCCCGCTTGGGCGCGTCGGCCTCGTCGTCGGCCTGCTCGGCCTCGTCGGCCTCCAGGATCGTCGCCTGCTGCAGCGGCAGCAGCGTCTCGCGCCGCACGACCTGCGACAGCGGCGAGATGTAGCCGTTGTAGAGCACCTCGACGCGGTCGACCTTGCCGTCGACGTAGGCGCCGCTCAGCGCGTTGGCGATCTCGCGCGCGTTCGCGTACGTGGGGCGCTCGGTGAAGCCGGTGAAGCCCTGCTCGGGCTCGCTGCCGCGGAACGTCAGCGACGAGACGCCGCGCCGCCCGGTCGCGTAGAAGACGACCTGGCGGCCCTCGCCGGTGTGCTCGGCGGCGGTGCGGATGCCGGCGCGCACGATCTGCGAGTTGAACGCGCCCGCGAGGCCGCGGTCGGCCGTCACGAGCAGCAGCGCGATGCGCTTCTGCTCGTCGTGCTCGGCCAGCAGCGGCAGCGCGGGGACCTTGCCGGCCGCCTGCGCCGCCTGGCGCGTCATCCGCCGGATCGCCCCCGCGTACGGGCGCAGCGCCTCGATGCGCTGCTCGGCACGGCGCAGGCGCGCGGCGGCGACCATCTCCATCGCGCGCGTGATCTTCTGGATGTTCTTGACCGACGCGATGCGGTTCTTGACGTCTCGCTGAGCCATGGGCTAGACCGCGGCGGCCTGCTCCTGGTGCTCGGGCACCGCGACCTCGTCCTCGACCGCCGAGCCGTTCTCGGCGCTGGCCGGGCCGTCGGGGCGGCGCGTCTCGCCGACGGCGGGCGCCGGCTCGTCGGACAGCGGCTGGCCCTCCTCGTCGAGGTCGAAGCCGAAGTCGTCGGCGAAGCGCTTGACGAGCTGCTCGACCGCCTGCTGCGTCTCGTCGGACCAGTCGCCGCCGGCGATCTGCTTGCGCAGGTCGCCCGCCTCGCTGTGCGCGCGGCGCGTGAGCCCGTCCAGGAACTTCTCGACCTTGTCGACGACGATGCGGTCGAGGTAGCCGTTCGTGGCGGCGTAGATCTGGATCACCTGGTCCTCGACCGCGAGCGGCGCGCGCTCGCCCTGGTTGAGCGTCTTGACGAGCCGCTCGCCGCGCGCGAGCGTCGCCTGCGTGTCGGCGTCGAGGTCGGAGCCGAACTGCGCGAACGCCTCGAGCTCGCGGTACTGCGACAGCTCGATCTTGATCTTGCCCGCGACCTTCTTCATCGGCGAGATCTGCGCGTTGCCGCCGACGCGGGAGACCGAGATGCCGACGTTGATCGCCGGCCGCACGCCCGAGTAGAACAGCTTCGGCTCGAGGAAGATCTGCCCGTCGGTGATCGAGATGACGTTCGTCGGGATGTAGGCGGAGACGTCGCCGGCCTGGGTCTCGATGATCGGCAGCGCGGTCATCGAGCCGCCGCCGAGCTCGTCGTTGAGCTTCACCGAGCGCTCCAGCAGGCGGGAGTGCAGGTAGAAGACGTCGCCGGGGTAGGCCTCGCGACCCGGCGGGCGGCGCAGCAGCAAAGACATCTGCCGGTATGCATACGCATGCTTGGTGAGGTCGTCATAGATCGCCAAAGCGTGGCGACCCGAGTAAAGGAAGTGCTCCGCCATCGCGGCGCCCGCGTACGGCGCGAGGAACTTGATCGGCGCCGCCTCGTCGGCCGGCGCGGCGACGATGATCGTCGTGTCGAGCGCGCCGTTGTCGGAGAGCGTCTCCGCAAGCTGCACGACGGTCGCCATGCGCTGGCCGATCGCGACGTAGACGGAGATGACGCCCGAGTCCTTGTTGTTGATGATCGTGTCGACCGCGATCGCCGTCTTGCCCGTCTGGCGGTCGCCGATGATCAGCTCGCGCTGGCCGCGGCCGATCGGGATCATCGCGTCGATCGCCTTCAGGCCCGTCTGCAGCGGCTCCTTGACCGGCTGGCGCTGCACGACGCCGGGGGCCTTGAACTCGGCCGGGCGCGTCGTCGAGGTGTTGATGTCGCCCTTGCCGTCGAGCGGGCGGCCGAGCGGGTCGACGATGCGGCCGAGCAGCTCGTCGCCGACCGGGATCTCGAGCAGGCGGCCGGTGCGCTTGACGGTGTCGCCCTCGACGACCTTCTCCCACTCGCCGAACAGCACGACGCCGACGTTGTCGGACTCGAGGTTCAGCGCCAGGCCGGTGACGTCGTGCGGCAGCTCGAGCATCTCGAACGACATGCAGTTCTCGAGCCCGTGGATGCGGGCGATGCCGTCGCCGACCGACAGCACGGTGCCGACCTCGGTCAGGTCCGCGCCGCCGGTGTCGAGCCCCTCGATGCGGCTCTTGAGGATTGAGGTGATCTCGTCGGGCTTGATCTGCATGAGAGGTTCCGTGGCTCCTTGACGGGTGGGCGCAGCGGCGTCTACGCCTGCGCGACGTGCTTTCGAAGTTGGTCGAGGCGATGCTTGATCGAGGCGTCGAGGATCGAGTTGCCGACGCGCAGGACGATGCCCCCGAGGATCGCGGGGTCGACCTTGCTCGTCAGCTCGACGCGCTGGCCGGTCTGCTCGCCGATCCGGTCGCCGATCGACTGCACCGTCGCCTCGTCGAGGCCGACGGCGCTCGTGACCTCGACCGGCAGCAGCTTGTTCTCCTCGTCCCAGAGCGCCTCGTACTGCTGGCGGATGCGGAAGATCACCGGCATGCGGTGACGCTCCAGCAGCGTCTCGAGGAAGTTCACGATCGCAGGGTCGGCGCCCTCGACCGCGCCGTGCAGCCCCTGCTTCTTCTCCTCGGTCGAGAAGTACGGCGAGAAGAAGAAGACGGCCAGGTCGCGGTGCTCGCCGAGCGCGTCGGCGAACTGCCCGAGCTGCTCACGCACGAGGTCGAGCTTGCCCTGCTCGGAGGCGACCTCGAAGAGGGCGCGCGCGTAGACCTGGGCGATCTCCTCCATGACGGCTAGTTCCTGCTCTCGCCGGACAGGGCGCTGAAGTCGAGCTCGCCGAGCGCCTCCTCGACGAGGCGGCGCTGGTCGGACTCGTCGAGCGTCTTGCGCGTGACCTTCTCGGTCGCGAGCACGGTGAGGTCGGCGACCTCGGCGCGGATCTCCTGGATCGCGCGGCGCGTCTCGGCGTCGATGTCGCGGCGCGTCTGGTCGAGCAGCTCCTCGCGCTGCGCCTTGGCAGCCGCGAGCGACTCGTCCTTGGCGACCTCGCCCGCGCGCTCGGCCTTCGCGACGATCTCGTCGGCCTGCGCGCGCGCCTCGGTGAGCCGCCGGCGGTACTCGGCCAGCAGCTCGTCGGCCTCCCGGCGCGTGCGGTCGGCCGCGTCGATCGACTCCTCGATCGCCTTCTGGCGGCGGTCGAGCGCGTCCGCGATGCGCGGGAAGGCGAGCTTGCGCAGGATCAGGAACGTGACGCCGAACGCGAGCAGCAGCCAGATCATCAGGCCCACGCTGGGCGAGACGAGGAAGTTGCCGCTGTCGGACGTGGCTGCGAGGACGGTGGTCATCGTTACGAGAGGAAGAACGCGATCAGGCCGAAGATGAAGGCGTAGAAGACGATCGCCTCGGTCAGGGCGAAGCCGAGCCACTGGATCGACGTGATCTCGTCGCGCATCTCGGGCTGGCGCGTGACGGACTCGATCACCTTGCCGAAGATGTAGCCGACGCCGATGCCCGGGCCGATCGTCCCGAGGCCCGCGCCGACGCCGAGCGCGATCGCCTTGCCGGCCTTGCGGCCGATCGCCTCATTTTCGGCGACGGTCGCCGCGAGGCTGTTGATGACGGAGAGGTCCACAGTTGCTCCTGGGTCGATGTGTCAGTGGGACTCGGCGACCGCGCCGCCGAGATAGATGGCAGTGAGGGTGGCGAAGATGAAGGCCTGCAGCGTGGCGACCAGGCCGACCTCGAAGATGAAGAAGGCGACGGCCATCGTGCCGGTCAGCAGGCCGAGCACGACCGAGCCGGCGACGGCGAGGTTCAGCAGCACGACGAGCCCGCCGCCCATGAACAGGATCAGCAGGTGGCCGGCGAGGATGTTCGCGAACAGCCGCACCGACAGCGAGACGATGCGCACGAAGTGCGAGATCACCTCGATGAAGAAGATCGGGATCGTCGCCGCGCCCTCGACGCCCGCGGGCACCCAGCTCTTCAGATAGCCGATCGGGCCTTTCGCGCGCACGCCCTCGACGTGGTAGCTGATCCACACGACGAGCGTCAGCGCGAGCGGGATCGAGAGGTTCGCGGTCGCGGCGTAGAGCGCGAGCGACGGGATGTGCGCGCCGAAGATGTCCACCTTGTGCTCGGTGTTGGTCGGCAGCGGCAGGTAGCCGATCATGTTCGAGAACCAGATGAACAGGAACACGGTCCCGATGAACGGGAACCACTTGCGCGCCATCGCGTCGCTCATGTTCCCCTTCGTGATGTTGTCGCGCATGAGGCTGAACGCCCCCTCGACCGCGGTCTGCACGCGATTCGGGCGCGCCTCCATGCGGTTCGCGATCCAGACCATCGTCAGGCAGGTCAGCGCGCAGCCGACGATCAGGTAGAAGACGGCCTTGTTGATCGACAGGTCGAGGCCGGCGACGTGGATCGAGATCCAGGGGTCGAGCTTGAACTCGTTCTGCGGCTTGAAGTTCTCGTTCACGTTGAGCGCGAGCGCCCCGGCCGGGGTCAGCAGCGCCACCGCGAGCGCGGCGGGCAGCGCGAGCAGACGGGTCAGACGCGGGCGCTTCATGGACGGTGGAGCTCCTTGGCGAACGGGCGCAGGACCATCTGCGCGCTGAAGTAGATGGTGAACAGGGCGATGAAGAGAACGGCCGCCGCGAGGCCCGTCTCCGAGCCGGCGGCGGCGCCGACGCCGAAGATCGTAAGGGCTACGAGCCATCCGCGTCCGATCATCGACCCGGCCATCAGCCCGACAGTGGTGCGGGCGTCGTCGCTGGCCGCGGCGCGGCGCGTCGTCCACGCCGCGATCCCGCGCTGCGCGGCGTACGTGCCGGCGCCCGTCACCCACCCCAGCAGCGGCAGGCCGGTGAGCAGGAACAGCGGCAGCGCGAGCGCCGCGGCGATCAGGTCGAGGTTGCGGACGATGGTCATGAGGGAGCACCTGGGCGGTTCCGCCGCCAGACGCAAAAAGCCCGCACCGGGCGGCGCGGGAGATCCGCGGGCCGCTGACGGTTCAAGGGCCCTGCGAAGCGTCTGGAAGTCTACAAGCTCCAATGCGTTTGTAACAACATTGTGACACCCGCCACGGTGTCTCACGCGCGTGCGCGCGCGTGGCGCTCGCTGCTGCTTCCCCCGCTAGGGTGGGGACGATGGGAATGCCGGACGGCGGGACGGAGGCCCCGCGCTCCAAGCGAGCGGAGGTGGAGGCGCGGCTCGTGCAGGCGACGGAGGCGCTGCTGGCCGAGGGCGCCGCCTACTCGGAGCTGCGCGTCGAGCAGATCTCGCGGCGCGCCGGCATCTCGCGCACCGCCTTCTACTTCCACTTCAGCGACAAGCGCGCGCTGTTGACCCGGCTGACCGGCGACATCGCGGCCCAGCTCTACCACGAGGCCGAACGCTGGTGGCGCGACGAGGACGGCGACGGCGCCGACGAGCTCGCGGGCGCGCTGCGCCGCGTGTTCGCGATCTACCGCGACCACGCGGCGCTGCTGCGGGCGGTCGTCGAAGCGGCCGCCTACGACCCCGAGGTCGCCTTCTACTGGCGCGCGCTGGTCGGGCGCTTCGTCGAGGCCACGCGCGAGCGGATCGAGCGCGAGCAGGCGGCCGGCGCCGTCGACGCCGGGCTGCCGGCGCAGCTGATCGCGTTCGGGCTGTGCTGGATGACCGAGCGCTCGGCCTACGAGGTGCTGATGCAGGGCGGCGACCTGAACGACGGCGCGCTCGTCGACGCGCTGCTGGCGATCTGGCTCGGCGCGGTGTACGGGCGCCCGCGCTGAGCGCCGCGGCGGTCAGGCGCCGCGCTGCGCCGGGAACTCGCCGGTCTGGATCTCCTCCTCGGCGCGCGCGACGATCTCGTGCTCCGCCGTCGCCGGCTCGGCGCGCCGCAGCTGCCAGGTGCGCAGGCGCTTGAGCTTGAGGATCTCCAGCACGATCACGAGATAGACGCTCGCCGCCAGCACGAGCAGCGTCAGCGCCGCCATCACGAGCGTCCAGCCGAGGTGGAAGCGGCCATGGTGGTCGCTGTACGGGATGAAGCGCAGCGCGACCGCCAGCGCGGCCAGCAGGAACGTCCAGGCGTAGAGGTAGAGGACCGTGCGCCGCTGGCTGAAGCCGATCCGCGCGAGGCGGTGATGGAAGTGGTGCGCGTCGGCCGACCAGGGCGCGCGCCGGTACTTCAGCCGCCGCGCGATCACGAAGCTCGTGTCGAGGAAGGGGACGGCGAGGATCGCCAGGGGGCCGATCAGCGCGATCAGGGCGTTGGTCTTGAGCGACCCCTGCACGGCGACGCAGCCGAGCAGGAGCCCGAGCAGGAGCGCGCCGCAGTCGCCCATGAAGACGGAGGCGGGATGGAAGTTGTGAAACAGGAACCCGAGCGCCGCGCCCGCCACGATCGCGGCCAGCACGGCGGCGCTGTCGCGTCCGAGGTCGAACGCGATGATCGCGAACGCGACCGCGCTGATCGCGCAGACGCCGGCCGCGAGGCCGTCGACGCCGTCGGAGAAGTTGACGACGTTCATGATCCCGACGAGGCCGATCACGGTCAGCAGGCCGCCCTCGTTCGGGAACGCGAGCGCGCCGAGGAACGGCAGCGTGACGTTCTTGACGACGACGCCGGACAGGACCGGGATCAGCGCCGCGCCGATCTGGCCGAGCAGCTTGACGAGCGGCGGCAGGTCGATCGCGTCGTCGACCGCGCCGACGCACGCGATCAGCGCCGCGCCGCCCAGGATCCCCTTCGTCTCGGCTGTCATCGGCAGCCAGATCGCCGCCGCGACGAGCACCCCGGCAAGGATTGCCAGGCCGCCGAGCAGCGGCGTCGCGCGCGCGGCGAGCCCCCGCTCGCGCGGTTCGTCGACCGCGCCGATCCGGACCGCCACGCGCGCGACGAGCGGCGTCAGCAGCGCCGCGACCGCGAGGGCGACGAGGAAGCTGAAAACGGCATCACTGACGCTCACGCCTCGACAGCATGCCAGCCGAGGCCGCCGGTACCGGCCGCTGGCTGACGAGCGACCGATGGCGCCGACCACGGGCTTCGCCGACGATGCTCGCGCGGCCAGGCGCTGCTAGGCGACCGCTGGCGCGCTCAGGCCCGCGTACAGCGGATAGCGCTCGGCCAGCGCTCTCACCCGCTCCGCCAGCTCCCCCCTGCGCGTCTCGAACTCGGGCGTGAGCGCCGCGGCGATGACGCGACCGACCTCGTGGAAGTCCTCGACCCCGAGGCCCCGCGTCGCGAGCGCGGGGGAGCCGATCCGCAGGCCGCTGGAGACCATCGGCGGGCGCGGGTCGAACGGGACGGCGTTGCGGTTCACGGTGACGCCGATCTCGTGCAGGCGGTCCTCGCCCTGCTGGCCGTCGAGCTCGGACTCGCGCAGGTCGACGAGGATCAGGTGCACGTCGGTCCCGCCGGTCAGGACGCTCACGCCGTGCCCGGCCTCCATCACTTCCTCGGCCAGAGCCCGCGCGCCGGCGATCGTGCGCTGCTGGCGCTCGCGGAACGCCTCGCTCATCGCGATCTTGAACGCGACCGCCTTGCCGGCGATGACGTGCTCGAGCGGCCCGCCCTGCTGGCCGGGGAAGACGGCCGAGTCGATCTTCTTGCGGTGCTCGTCGCGGCAGAGAATCAGCCCGCCGCGGCCGCCGCCGATCGTCTTGTGCGTCGTCGAGGTCACCACGTCGGCGTGCGGCACCGGGGAGGGATGCAGGCCGGCGGCGACCAGCCCGGCGAAGTGCGCCATGTCGACCATCAGGTAGGCGCCGACCTCGTCGGCGATCTCGCGGAAGGCCGCGAAGTCGAGCTGCCGCGGATACGCCGACCAGCCGGCGAGCAGCAGCTTCGGCTCGTGCTTGCGCGCGATCGCCGCGACCTGCTCCATGTCGATCAGGCTCGTCTCGCGGTCGACCTGGTAGGCGGCGATCTCGTACAGGCGGCCCGAGACGTTGATCTTCATCCCGTGCGTGAGGTGGCCGCCGTGCGCGAGCTCGAGGCCCATGATCGTGTCGCCCGGCGCCAGCAGCGCGTGGTAGACGGCGGTGTTGGCCTGCGCGCCGGAGTGCGGCTGGACGTTCGCGTGCTCGGCGCCGAACAGCTCCTTCGCGCGGTCGATCGCGAGCTGCTCGGCGACGTCGACCCACTCGCAGCCGCCGTAGTAGCGGCGCCGCGGGTAGCCCTCGGCGTACTTGTTCGTCAGCACGCTGCCCTGGCATTCGAGGATCGCCTGCGGGACGAAGTTCTCCGAGGCGATCAGCTCGAGCGTGCGCTGCTGGCGCTCGAGCTCGTGCGCCAGCGCGTCGGCGATCTCGGGGTCGACCTCGGCGAGCGGGCGGTTGAAGAAGTCGGGCGGCAGGTCGGTGTCGGTCATGCGGTCTCCGTCGCGCTGCGCTCCAGCGCGCTGATCTGGTTGACGCGGCGCTCGTGGCGGCCGCCCTCGAAGCCGGTGCGCAGGAACGCGTCGACGATCCCCTGCGCCTGCTGCGCGTCGAGCCGCGCGCCGGACAGCGTCACGACATTCGCGTCGTTGTGACGGCGCGCCATCTCGGCCTCGTGCGCGTCGTGCGCGTTGACGGCGCGGACCCCGGCGACCTTGTTGGCGACGATCGCGACGCCGTTGCCCGAGCCGCACACGAGCACGCCGCGATCGGCCTCGCCGGTCGCCACCATGCGGGCGGCCGGCTCGGCGTAGAGCGGGTAGTCGACCGACTCCTCGCTCTCGGCACCGAGGTCGATCGTGTCGTGGCCGTCGGCCGCCAGCCGCGCGACGAGCGAGTCCTTGAGCGGGAAGCCGGCGTGGTCGGAGGCGAGCGCGATCCTCATGGCTCGCCGACGATACCAAGGGCCCTGGCGACCGCCCGCGCGCTCAGCGCGCCCTGGCGGACGATCGCGAAGGCGCCGTCGCGCTCGTAGTCGCGCAGGTCGATCACCGTGGAGGGCGTGCCGGGCAGGGCGCCGGCGTCGAGGACGAGGTCGGCGCGGGCTCGGATGTCCTCGGGGACTTCGCCGAGCGTGCGCGCGTCGGCGCCCCCGGCGTGGTTCGCGCTCGACTGGAGGACCGCGAGGGGGATGGTGTGGAGCGCCTCGGCGTCGCCGGTGAGCTTCGGAACGCGGACGCCGAGCGTGGGCGCCGGCTCGGTTGCGGGCGCGCTCGCGCCAGCCGGTCCGGCCGCCCCGCCCGCGCACGCGTCGACCCCGCCCCCCTCCCCAGCCGATCCGCCCGCGAGCGCGCCGGCCCCGCCCCCCTCCCCAGCCGATCCGCCCGCGAGCGGGAACCGGCGCCGCGAGTTCGGGACGAGCAGCGTGACGCCGCCCGGCGTGAGCCGCTCGAACGCCGCCCGCGTGCGCGGACCCAACTCCGGCAGCGCCGCGAGCGCCCGCGCGCGCGCGAACCACATCACGGCGGCCGGCTTGTCCGGCGGGCGGCCCTTCAGCTCGTACAGCCGCGCGACGGCGCGCTCGTTCTCCGGGTCGCACGCGAGCCCGTAGACCGTGTCGGCCGGGAAGACGGCGACGCCGCCGCCGGCGATGCACGCCTCGAACGCCGCGGCGTCGGCTGCCGTCAGCGGCGGCACGCCCGCTCCTCCGCGGTCGCCGCGCCGGCCGGCCCTTCGGTGACCGCCGCCCCACGCGCCGGCTCCTCTGCGGTCGCCGCGCGAGCGGCCGGCCCCTCGGTCACCGCCGCCCCACGATCACCCGCTCGTGGCCGGCCAGGTCCCTGTGCGCGACGACGTCCGTCATCCCCTCCGCGCGCAGCAGCTCGGCGACCGCCTGCGCCTGGCCGGCGCCGATCTCCAACGCGACGAACGGGGCGCGGGCGGCCGCGGCCGGGACCAGGCGGCGGATCACGTCGAGCCCGTCGGAGCCGGCGAAGAGCGCTTCGGGGGGCTCGTGGTCCTTGATCTCCGGCGCGAGCTCGCTCCGTTCGCCTGTGCCGATGTACGGAGGGTTGGACAGGATCGCGTCGAGGGGGTGCGGGTCGAGCGGGTCGAGCAGGTCCCCGAGCGAGAGCTGGACGTCGAGCTCGAGGCGCTCGGCGTTCGCGCGCGCGACCTCCAGCGCGCCGGGGCTGGCGTCGGTCGCGTGGACCGTCAAGTCCGGCCGCTCGTGCTTGAGCGCGAGCGCGACGGCGCCGCTGCCCGTTCCGACGTCCGCCACGCATGCTCCGCGCGGAAGGCCCAGCGCGACCTCCACGAGCAGCTCCGTCTCGGGCCGCGGGACGAGCACGCGGGGATCGACGGTCAGCTCGATGTTCCGGAACGGCTTGGAGCCGACGATGTACGCGACCGGCTCGCGGCGGCGCCGGCGCCACAGCATGTGAGCGAACCTCGCGGCCTGCTCGTCGCTCAGCTCGCGCTCGGGCCGCAGGTGCAGGGTGGTGCGCGAGGTCCCGAGCGCGTGCGCCAGCAGCAGCTCGGCGTCGAGGCGCGGGGCGTCGCAGGCGGCGTCGCGCAGCTCGGCCGTGGCCAGCGCCAGGGCCATCCGTATGGCGGGCGCCTCGGACAGCTGCGGCTCGGACACCGTCAGGCGACTCAGGCGACCGCCTGAGCCTGCAGCCGGCGGCGCTTCTCGTCGTCCTGCAGCGTCGCCGTCAGCTCGCCCAGCTCGCCCGCCATCACCGCGTCGATGTTGTGGACCGTGAGCTTCACCCGGTGGTCCGTGACCCGCCCCTGCGGGAAGTTGTACGTACGGATCTTCTCCGCGCGCTCCCCCGAGCCGACCTGCGCGAGGCGCGAGGCGGCCAGCTCGGCTTGCTGCTCGGCCAGCGCGCGCTCGTACAGGCGCGCCCGCAGGACCCGCATCGCCTTCTCGCGGTTCTGCAGCTGGGACTTCTCGTCCTGCATCGAGACGACGATCCCGCTCGGCTTGTGCGTGATGCGCACCGCCGAGTCGGTCGTGTTGACCGACTGGCCGCCCGGCCCGCTCGACCGGTAGACGTCGACCTGGAGGTCGGCCTCGTTGACCTCGACGTCGACCTCCTCGGCCTCCGGAAGGACCGCGACCGTAGCGGTGCTCGTGTGGATGCGGCCCTGCGACTCGGTCTCCGGCACCCGCTGCACGCGATGGGTGCCGCCCTCGAACTTGAACACGCTGTAGGCCCCGTCCCCCTTGATCGCGAACGTGTACTGCCCTTCCCCCTCCGACAGCGGCTCGGTCTTGAACCCGCGGGCCTCGGCGTAGCGGGTCAGCATGCGATAGAGGTCGCCGGCGAACAGCCCCGCCTCCTCGCCCCCTGTCCCCGGCCGGATCTCAACGATCACGTTCTTGCCGTCGTTCGGGTCGCGCTCGACCATCGCGAGCCGGATCTGCTCGTCGAGCTGCTCGATCCTCGCCTGCGCGGACTCGACCAGCTCGCGCAGCTCCGGATCCTCCTCCTCGGCCAGCAGCTCCCGGGCGCCCTGCTCGTCGTCGACGGCGCGGCGCCATTCGGCGGCCAGCTTCGCGGCCTCCTCGAGCTCCGCGTACGCGCGGCCGGTCTCGGCATAGCGCTGACGGTCCCCGATCACCTCGGGGTCCGCCAGCTGGCGCTCCAGCTCCGCGAAGCGCGCCTCGACCTGCTCGACCAGCTGCTCGATCATGGAGTCGGCCATCAGAGGCCGAGTCTACGCAGGGTCTCGACGACGTGAGCGGGCCGCTCGTGGATGTCGCGGTGCGTGAAGCGCACCACCCGCTGGCCGGCGGCCGTCAGGTCTCGGTCTCGCTCGCGATCTCGTTGGAAGTCCTGCCGTGTGTTGTGGAAGCGCCAGCCGTCCAGCTCGACGATCAGCTTGAGGTCCGGCCAGTAGGCGTCTACTTCGTGGCCGTTCAGGGGCGCGTTCGTGCGTGGCCTCGGCAGGCCGCCCTGCTCGATCAGCGTCAGAAAGGCCACCTCGAGAGGGGAGCGGATGAGGGTCGTGGCGTGCGCTTCGAGCTCGGCCATCGCCGCGGCCAAGCGCGCGGGCCCCGGGCCGGTGCGACCCCTCGCCCTGGCCCTGGCCATGTGGATCCCCCGGAGGTCCATGAGGTTCGAGCGCTCCGCCTCGTTCAGCGCCTTGGCCAGGCTCTCGGCGTTCACGACGTCCGCGAGGTCCACGAGCGTCCGGGCCACGGTGGTGACCGGGATGCCATTTACGGTGGTGATGTCGGCCGGGTCGAGCCTCCGGACGCGGTGCACCTCGATGCCCGGCACGGTCCGCCCGGCGGGCGCGCTGACGTCGATTCGCGGGCGATTCGACGGCCGAAACCCGTGCAGCGCCGCGGCCTCGCGGTGGCTCAACGCCGCGCCCGGACCCACCGCCAGCACCGCGGCCATCCAGTAACCCTCCCTCCGCAGCCGCCGGTGGCCGACCGCATAGACACCGCGATGGAGCGGGATGAGGCGCCCGGCTCGGTATCGCTCCCCCACCATGGCCCGTGATAGCCCGGCTTCGAGCAGCTGGTGGCGACTCACCACCCCCCACTGCTTCGCCGCCAACGCCGCGATGATCCGATCTGTGTCGTTTTGGGTCGGCATATCCGACCCAGAGGGACACAGCTCCCGAGCTTCGCCCCTCCTAGGCGACGACCTCGACGCCGACGAGCTCTTCAGCGCGCTTGGTCAGCAGGTCCGGCTCGGCCTTCAGGACCGCCTCGAGGGCCGCGATCGCGACGGCCAGCTGGGAGCGGTCGGGTTCGCGGGTGGTGAGGTACTGGAGCTGGATCCCGGGCCACATGATCGCCCGCACCCAGCGGTGGGAGCGGTGCTTCCCGGTCCACTTGATGAGCTCGAACGACAGCCCGGCGATGACGGGGACGCCGAGGATGCGGGTGAGCAGGAGCCAGTACCACGCCGGGAGGCCGATCGGCGCGAACACGAAGATCGCGATCACCATCACCACGAGCAGGAACGTGGTGCCGCAGCGGGGGTGCAGGCGGGAGAAGCGCTCGGCGTTGGCCGGCGTGAGCGGGAGGCCGGACTCGAAGCACGAGATCGTCTTGTGCTCGGCGCCGTGGTACTCGAAGACGCGGCGCAGATCCCTCACGCGCGACAGGGCGAGCAGGTAGCCGAGGAAGATCGTCGTGCGCAGCAAGCCCTCGACGAGCCAGAAGAGGAAGGAGGAGCCGAGCTGGTCCTTGATGAGCGAGGTCAGCCCGACGGGAACGAGGAAGAACAGGCCGACGGCGAGCACGACGGAGAGCAGCACCGTGCCGACCCACGCCCCGCTGGAGATCTCGTCTTCCCCGTCCGGGAGCTGGGCGTTCGCGGAGAAGCCCAGCGCCTTGAAGCCGACCTTCAACGACTCCGCCAATGCCACCACGCCCCGTATCACCGGCAGGCGCAAGGCGCGGTGGCGTCTCAGCCAGGAGTCGAGCGGCTCGGTGGCGACGGCGATCTCGCCCTCCGCGGCCTCGTCGGGTGCGAGGCCCTCGCCGTGCTCGGCGAGCTGCTCGGCCGAGGGCTTGCGCACGGCGACCGCCCACGTCCTGATGCCGCGCATCATCACGCCCTCCAGGACGGCCTGGCCGCCCACGGGGGCGTCGCGGGCCGCGCGCAGCTGGCCCGGCCCCGCATCGACCGTAGCCGACTCGGTCTCCGTGGTGCTCACGCTGGGTGCCCCCCGGCCCGGCGCATCCACGAGGCCTAGGACTCGGCCGCCGACGGGGCCGCCGCGGCGCTGCGCTGGCGCTTCGCCGCGCGGCGCTGGAAGCGTTCGACGCGGCCGCCCGTGTCGATCAGCTTCTGCTTGCCGGTGTAGAACGGATGGCAATTCGAGCAGATCTCGACGTGGATCTCGCGCTCGACCGAGCGGGTCGTGAACTCGTTGCCGCACGTGCAGCGGACGTGGGCGTCGACGTAGGGGGGGTGGATGGCGGTCTTCATCGTCCGCCCAGTGTAGCGGCGGTGGCGCAGACGGCGGTCAGCGCGTTGTTGCCCTCACGGGACTCTTCGATCGCATTCGAAGGATCGACGGTGAACGACGGTGGCGCCGGCGTCGCCGAGCACACCGGCCCGGCGAACGTGACGACCTCCGACGCGCCGGCGGGGAGGCGGCCGGCGGGATGGGTGGCGCCGGCCGCCGGGGCGCTCGGGAAGCTCGCGGCGAGCTGGATCCCCCGGGCGGCGGAGCGGCCCGCGTTGCGGATCGTCACGGCGTAGCGCGCGCCATGCGGGGCCCGCAGCGTGGGCAGCACGTCGACGCGGTCGATCGTCAGGTCGGGACGCAGGTCGGGCTCCCTGCAGGTCGCCGTCGTCGCACGCGCCCAGCGCACCACCTTCCCGCCCCCGTCGCTCCAGCGGAACTCGACCCGGAAGCGGTACGCGAACGGGACGACGAGCCGCGCAACCGACTGGCGATACTTGAAGACGTCGGCGGCGCGGCTGCCGAGCGCCGGGTCGCTGGGCGTCGTCCAGACGCCGAGGCCCGGGACGTCGGAGCGCAGCGTCCAGCGACCCGCGCCGAGCGGGCGCTGGTAGAGCGCGATCCGCAGCGCGAGGTGCGTGCCGCCGTGGATCGGTCGCATCGTGGCGGCCACCGTCGCCGAGCGGTTGGCGATCGCGGGCGCGCGCCGGCAGCTTGCCAGCTTTGCGGCGTAGGGCGGCCGCGCGTGGGCGCTGCCGTGGCCGGCCGTGGGCGCCGCGCCCGGTTGGCCCGCCCGGGCGCCGCTCGCGAGCGCGAACGACCCGGCGACCAGCACGACGGCGACCGCGGCACGCCTGTGCCCTGCGTGCGACTCCATGCCGTAAATAAACCGGGCGCGGCCGGGAAGTTTCGTGGCGCGCCTACGTGATCTGGTACAGCGGCCCGTCGCCGCCCTCGGGCGTCGTCAGGCGGCCGCCCTTGGCGGTGATCGCGCCGCACTGCACGCAGTTCGTGTAATTGACGATCACGTCCACGTCGCCGTGCTCGGGCGCGTCCTCGGGGATCTCGTACACGCCCGCGGGGCACATCCAGCGCCACGTCTCGGCGACCTCGCGCGGCACCTTCTTCTGCACGCGGATGTGGTTCGGCGCGTCGTCCCGCGTCGCGTTGCCGGTGATGAAGACGGAGGAGAGCTTGTCGAACGTGTACTTGCCGTCGGGCTTGACGTAGCGCTTGTACGTGTCGCCGACGAACATCGGCTTCTCGTCGTTGCGGTGCCACGGCAGGCGGCCGGGCGGCAGCTTGCCCTTCGTCGCGATCGCGAGGTTCACAAGCGGCCCGCCCTTCAGGAAGCCGCGCTGGAACGGCTGGCGCAGGTTGCGGACCTGGTAGAGCTCCTTGCCCGTCATCGACTCCTCGATCGCCTGCTCGTAGGACTCGAGCGGAGCCCCGTCCTTGAGCGTGCGGTAGATCGCCTCGGCCGCCAGCTTGCCCGAGTTGATCGAGTGGTGGACGCCCTTCAGCGCCGCCGTGTCGACCATCCCCCCCGCGTCGCCGACGATCACGGCGCCGGGCATCGAGAGCTTCGGCATCGACCAGTAGCCGCCGCCGGGCAGCGCCTTCGCGCCCCACGCGACGCGCTCCCCGCCGTCGAGGATCTTGCGGACGAACGGGTGGGTCTTGAACAGCTGCAGCAGGTCGTGCACGGATGTCGTCGCGTCCGCGTACTCGAGCCCGATCACGAGCCCGAGCGAGACGAGGTCCTCGCCCGTCTTCTCGTCCTTCATCGGGTACAGCCACGTCCCGGCGACCTGCCCGTACTTGCCCGACAGCTTCGCCGGCCACGGCCCGGCGGTGTGGATCAGGCGGTCGAGCGGCTTGGGGACCTTCCAGACCTCCTTGACGCCGAGCTCCCACACCTGCGGCTCGCGGCCGTCGCCCAGGTCGAACTCGCGGATCGCCGCGCCGGTGAGGTGGCCCCAGCAGCCCTCGGCGAGGACGGTCGCCCGCGCCTTGATGTCGGTGCCGGGCTCAAAGTTGCCGAGCGGCTCGCCCTCCTTGCCGCGGCCCTTGTCGCCGGAGCGCACGCCCACCACGCGGCCGTCCTCGACGATCAGGTGCGTCGCCGAGGTCTCGGTGAGGATGTAGGCGCCCGCCTCCTCCGCCGTGCGCTGCTGGAAGCGCGCCAGCGCGGAGACGGAGACGATCTCGTTGCCGTGGTTCTTGAACGGCGGCGGCGTGGGAATTCGAAGCGCGATCTTCGAGGTCGGCGTCAGGTACACGGCCTCCTTCTTGACCTCGCCGTACGCGAACCCCTCCTTGCGCCAGTCCTCGCGCGTCAGATCCGGGTACAGCGACTGGAGCGCCGCGGGGCGCATGACGGCGCCGGACAGGTTGTGCCCGCCGCACGTCTTGGCCTTCTCGAGCACCGCGACGGGGACCTCCCCGAGGCGCTCCATCGTCTCCGGGTCGTCGGCCAGCAGCTGCAGCAGGCGGTTGGCGCAGGCGAGGCCGGCGGTGCCGCCGCCGACGATCGCGACGCCGACGTCGATCCGCTCGTCCTCGCCGTCGAGCTCGCGCTTGACGAACTCCTTGGGCGAGTCGACCGGCGGCGGGAAGTCCGCCGGGACGACCTTGCCGTTGCGCTTTCCGTTGTTGCCGCTGCCGCTGGCCATCGCGATCAGGCTCCCTTCTTCGCCTTCACGGCCTCCGTGAGCTTGGGGAGGATCTTGTTGAGGTCTCCCACGATCCCGAGGTCGGAGAACTCGAAGATCGGGGCGTTCGCGTCCTTGTTGATCGCGACGATGTTCTCCGAGGACTGCATCCCGACCTTGTGCTGGATCGCGCCGGAGATGCCGGCGGCGAGGTAGAGCTTCGGCGCGACCGTCTTGCCGGTCTGGCCGATCTGCGCCGCGTACGGGTACCAGCCGGCGTCGACGACCGCGCGCGTGGCGGCGACGGCGCCGCCGAACGCGCCCGCGAGGTCCTCGCACAGCTGGAAGCCCTCGGGCTTGCCGAGGCCGCGGCCGCCGGCCACGAGCACGTCGGCGTCCTCGATGTTGACGTCGGCGCCGCGCTGCTCGCCGCGCTGGATCATCGTCGCCTGATTCGACCACGGCGAGTAGTCGACCACGACGTCGACGACCTCCGCCGCGCCCGCGCCCGACTCGCGCACCTCGAACGCGTTGATGCGCCCGATGATGATCCCGAGGTCGCCCCTGTACTTCGAGCGCGAGATCTGCGAGTCGCCGAGGATCGGGCGCTCGGCGACGAGCTTGCCGCCCTCCGCGGCGACCGAGGTCACCTCCATGGTCACCCCTGCCTGCTTGCGCGCGGCGAGGCCGGCGCCGATCTCGAAGCCGAGCAGGCCGCCGCCGAACAGCGCGTACGAGTGGCCGTGCTCGTCGATCACCTTCGCCATCGCGTCGACGACCGGCTGGGCGAGGCCCTCGGCGCCGTTGGCCTTGAAGACGCGCTTGGCGCCGTAGGAGCCGAGCGTGGCGCAGAGGTCGCTCGTGAGGTCGTCGCCGCCGACGACGACCGCGTCGCAGTCGACGCCGAGCTCGCCGGCGAGCTTCGCGCCCTCCGAGACGGCCCCGAGCGAGTTCTTGTTGAAGGCGCCCTCGTAGTGGAGGACGTAGACGAGGATTCCGCCCATCTAGATCAGCTTCCTTTCGTCGAGCCAAGCCACGATCTGCTCGACCGTCTCGTTCGTGTCCTCGTCCTCGATGATCTTGCCGGCGGCCTTCTGCGGCGGCGCCTTGAACTCGCCGCAGTCGACGCGCGAGCCGTCGGCGCCGACGAGCGAGCCGTCGATCCCGACGTCGCCCGTCGCCTTCGCGTCGAGCGGCTTCTTCTTCGCGCCCATGATCGCCTTCAGCGAGGGATAGCGCGGCTCGTTGATCGCGTCGCCGACGGAGATGACCGCGGGGAGCGCGACCTGGACGGTGTCGTAGCCGTACTCGGCCTGGCGCTCGCAGCGCAGGCCGCCGTCCTGGACGTCCATCTTGATGACCTGGGTGAGCGAGGGCATCTTGAGGTGGTCGGCGACGACCGCGCCGATCGTGTAGCACTCGCCGTCGTCGGACTGCTGGCCCAGCAGGACGAGGTCCGGGGACTCGCTCTCGAGCGCCTTCGCGAGCGCGTAGCCGGTCGCGGCGACGTCGGAGCCGGCGAGGGCCGGGTCGGTCAGGTGCACCGAGCGGTCGGCGCCGAGCGATACGGCCTTGTGCAGCGCGCGCACGGCGGTCTCCGGGCCCATCGTGACCGCGACGACCTCCTCGACTCCGATCGCGCCGCCCTCCTTGAGCTGCATCGCGGCCTCGATCGCGTGCGTGTCGTACGGGTTGAGGTTCTTCTCCCCGCTGCGGTCCATCCGCCCCGTCGACGGGTCGATGCGCTTCTCGACGGCGGCGTCCGGCACCTCCTTCACCAAGACGCAAATCTTCAACTCGGATGCCTCCTAAGACGTGACAGGGCGTGGGCTCGTGGGATGGGAGCGGACGGGATCATACCGCGTTGACTGACCAGTCAATCGCTTGACGTCAGGGCGCGGTCCGGAGTGCCGTCGCGCCGGGCGCTCAAGCCGCGTCGCGGGCCGCGCCGCGGATGAAGTCGATGATCTCCTGCGTCGGCGCGCCCGGCGTGAAGACCTCCGAGACGCCGAGCGCCTTGAGCTGCGGGATGTCGTCGGCGGGGATCGTGCCGCCGACCGTGACGAGCACGTCGTCGACGTCCTGCGCGCGCAGCAGCTCGATCACGCGCGGGACGAGCGTCATATGCGCGCCCGACAGGATCGAGAGGCCGACCGCGTCGGCGTCCTCCTGGATGACCGTCTCGACGATCTGCTCCGGCGTCTGGTGCAGGCCGGTGTAGATGACCTCCATGCCGGCGTCGCGCAGCGCGCGGGCGATGATCTTCGCGCCGCGGTCGTGCCCGTCGAGGCCCGGCTTGGCGACGACGACGCGGATCTTGCGGTCGGAGGCGGCCATGACGGGCCGGGATGTTACTCAGCCCTTGAGAATCGTGAACGCGACACGGACCGGCTTGGAGGCGTTGCCGCTCGCGTCGCGCGCCGTGATCGTGAGGCGGTAGGCGCCCGGCGCCAGCCGCCTGCGCCCGACCAGGCCGGTCAGCACGACGCTCTTCTTCCCCGCCCCGATCAGCCGCGTCAGCGTCGTCACGCGGACATAGAGCGTGCAGCGCCCGCGCCTGACCGCCCGAGCCACGGTACGGCAGACCGCCCTGCCGCCGGTTTTGACCTTGCGCCCCGGCCGCACGCGCTCGATCGCAATCGACAGGCGCGCCGCCTCGCTGGATGTCAATCGCAGCACGGCGCCGTGTCCGCGTCCCGTGCCGGCGCGGAAGCCGGCGCGGGAGAGCGTCGCCGCGCTGAGCAGCGGCGGGGTCGCGTCACCATTGCCGCCTCCGTTCGCGCCGCCGCCGTTGGACCCGCCCACAGGCGGTGGCGGACCGCTGACGGTATAGGCGTTGGTCGTCTGAGCGGTCGCGCCCGCCCCGTTGCGAGCCGTCACGCGGCAGCGGTAGTCGCCGCCGGCGCTCGCCGTGTACGTGCTCTGCGTCGCACCAAAGATGTCCGTCCCGTTGAGGCTCCACTGGTACGAAAAGCCCTGCGGGGCGCGATAGTAGAGCGCCTCCGTCACGTCGGGCGCCCAGGTTCCCGACGAGCACGTCAGCTGCGACCCCGCGCTGGTGCCGCCCGTGAGCTCCGGCGGGGCGACCGAAACCGGTACGACGACCAGCAGGGGGAACGCCGGGTTGCTGTAGACGGCCCCCTGGGGCAGGGTCAGCGTCCCGCCGGCGCGGCCGTCCAGGCTCTCGAACGCGACGGAGCCGTCCAGATTCGCCCAGTAGATACGGCCCGCGACCAGGTCGATGGCGACCCCGAACGGATGGGCGATCGTCGTCCCGGGGGAAATCGGCAGCGTCCCGGTGTCGGGCCCGTTGAGGTCGGCGAACCCGATCGTGTTCTCGTTGATGTTCGCCCAGTAGATGCGCTGCACGACGGGGTCGATCGCGATCCCGCGCGGTGATGACAGCGGTGCGCCGGCTGGGAGATTGAGCTGCGAGGAGCCGTTCGCATCGGCGAACCAGATCGACGGACTTGAGAGCACGTCACCACGATTGACCCAGTAGGTGCGCTGGTGGAGAGAGTCGACGATGATCCCGAGCGGCGCGACCTCCGTCGCCCCGGGGGGCTTGAACAGCCCGCTGTCTGCTCCTCCCAAGCTCGCGAACGCGATCGTGTCGGAGAGGTTGGACCAGTAGAGCCTGCGTGTCGCAGCGTCAATCGCGATCCCGCCCGGATGATCCAGCGGGGTTGTGCCGGGGATCGCCAACGCGCCCCCGCTCGTGCCGTTGAGCGTCGAGAATCCGATCGCGCCCGTGCCGTTCGCCGGTGAGTTCGCCCAGTACAGCTGCCCCGTGGTCGAGTCGAGCGCGAGCCCGAGCGGCTCGGAGATCGGCGCGTTCCCGGGCGGCGTCAGGGTTCCGCCGCTGGAGCCGTCGAGCGCGGAGAACGAGATCGTCCCGTTGCCGGAGTTGGACCAGATGACCTGATCGGCGGCCGACGCGGCGGCGACGACAGCGGCGAGGACAGCGACTGCAACGACGATCAGCGTGAGAAAGCGGGTGCGGAAGCTCATGGCGCGTAAGGAGAGCAGACACGCGCCAACTTCACATCGGGCGTTTCCCTATGTTTCACCAACGTCCATATCAGCCCTTCAGGATCGTGAACGCGAGACGTACCGGCTTGGATGTGTTGCTGGCCGCGTCGCGCGCCGTCAGCGTCAGCGTGTAAACGCCCGGCGCCAGCGCCCTCACGCCGACCCGGCCGCTGAACGCCACGCTCCCGCTCCCCGCCGTGATCGCCCGCGTCAACGCCGAGACCCGGACCGAGACCGTGCAACGCCCGCGCTTGACCGCCTTGCGCACGGCCCGGCACGCCGACCTGCCATGCCTCGTGACCTTGCGCCCCGGCCTGACGCGCTCGATCGCGAGCGACAGCCGCCCCGCCTCGCTGCTGACGAAGCGCAGCAACGCGCCGCGCACGACCACCCGCCTCGCCGCGACCGCGGTCCGCGCCCTGCCGACGCGGAAGCGCGCCGGGGAGAGCTTCACGCCGCTGAGCACCGGCGGCGTGCGGTCGGGCACGCCGCCCGGACCGGTTCCGGTGCCCGTGCCGCCGCCCGTGCCAGCGCCGCCGCCCATGCCCGTCCCCGTGTTCGTGCCCGTGCCGCCGCCGGCCCCGGTCCCGCCGCCGGTCCCGGTCCCCGTCCCGCCCGGTGGCGCAGCGACGACCGTCTGCACCGCGCTCGTCTGCTGGGTGCTCCGCCCGAGCGCATTGAACCCGGTGACCGTGCAGCGATAGTCACCCGGAACAGGTTTACATCGGGCGTTTCCCTACAGCTGCGCTGCTCAGCGCGGCGCTGCCGAGCAGTGCGCGGGCGGCGCGGGCCGCCGGCCGGCGCGGTCAACGGAGCCACCGGGTTCTAGGTGACGGCGCCGGGCGCCGCCGCGCGAGCGCGAGGCTCCCGACCCCGCCGGCGACGGTCGCGGCGAGGACCGTCCCGGTGAGCGCGAGGCGGCGGCCGAGGCGCTCGAAGCGCAGCACCTCCCAGCCCTCCTCGCGCGCGATCCGCGCAAGCGCGGCGTCGGGGTTGACGACGACCGGGTGCCCGACCGCACGCAGCATCGGCAAGTCCGACTCGGAGTCCGAGTAGGCCCACGACTCGGCCAGGTCGATCCCCCGCTCCGCGGCCAGCTCGCGCATCGCCTGTGCCTTGCCCTCGCGGTAGGTGAAGGGGCCGTGCGGGCGGCCGGTGTAGACGCCGTCGCGCACCTCCGAGCGCGCGCCGATGCCGCCGTCGAAGCCGAGCACCGCGGCGAGCAGCTCGGCCAGCTCGTGCGCCGCCGCGGTGCAGATGTAGACCGCGCGCCCGGCGTCCTGGTGCTCCCACGCGACGCGGAGCATCTGCGGGTAGACGCGGGGCAGGATCCCGGCCAGCACGTCGGGGCCGAGGCGCTGCAGGTCGCGCACGCGCACGCCCTCGATCGCCGACGCGATCCGCTCGCGCAGCTCGTCGGTCGCCTGATCGGTCGAGCCGCGCAGGCGGAAGCGGACGTTCGCCCACGCGCCCGCCGCCAGCTGGCGGCGCGACAGCAGGCCGTTGCGGTAGGAGGCGCGCGCGAACTCGTACGCCGACGAGCCCGCCATCAGCGTGCGGTCGAGGTCGAAGAAGGCGGCGCCGCGACCGGCCGCCGGCGCGACGTCCGCGGAGCCGGCGCCGCCGGCGAGCGCGCGTCCGGCGGACGCGCGGTCGGCGGACGCCCCAGTCGTGCCGCCGGCTGACTCCTCCGCCGTCAGGAGCCGTCGACCTCGACGATCACCGCGTCGCCCTGGCCCCCGCCCGAGCAGATCGCCGCGCAGCCGCGGCCGCCGCCGCGGCGCTGCAGCTCGAGCACGAGCGAGCCGAGGATGCGCGCGCCCGAGGCGCCGATCGGGTGGCCGAGCGCGACCGCGCCGCCGTTGACGTTGACCTTCTCCTCGTCGATCCCGAGCATCCGGATCGAGTTGAGCGTCACCGACGCGAACGCCTCGTTGATCTCCCACACGTCGACGTCGTCGGCGCTCAGCCCCAGCTTCGCCAGCGCCTTCTGCGCCGCGAGCGCGGGCGTGCGGGCGAGGTAGGGGAAGTCGCCGGCGACCTGCGCCTGCGCGACGATCGTCGCCAGCGCGCGCTTGCCGTTGGCCTTCGCCCACTCGTCGCTGGCGAGCACGAGCGCGCCGCCGGCGTCGTTGACGCCGGGCGCGTTGCCGGCCGTGTGCGAGCCGTCCTTCGTGAAGATCGGCGGCAGCTTCGAGAGCGTCTCCAGCGAGGTGTCGCGACGCGGCGCCTCGTCGACCTCGACGACGGTGTCCCCCTTCTTGCCCTTGATCGTGACGGGGACGATCTCCTCCGGCAGCCGGCCCTCGTCGGTCGCCTTGATCGCGAGCTCGTGCGAGCGGACCGACCAGCGGTCCATGTCCGCGCGTGTCAGCTCCAGCTCGGCCGCGACCTCGGACGCCTCGTGCGCCATGTGCTTGCCGGAGAACGGATTGGTGAGGCCGTCGTGGATCATCGCGTCGATCGCCTTGCCGTCGCCCATGCGCATCCCGAAGCGCGCGTCCTTGAGCATGTAGGGCGCCTTCGACATCGACTCCATCCCGCCGCCGACGGCGACCTCGAGGTCGCCCGCGCGGATCGCGGCGTCGATCAGGCCGGCGGCGCGGATCCCCGACGCGCACACCTTGTTGATCGTCTCCGAGGAGACCTCCTTCGGGATCCCCGCCTTGATCTGCGCCTGGCGCGAGGGGATCTGGCCCTGGCCGGCCTGCAGGACCTGGCCCATCACGACGTGCTGGACCTGCTCGGGCTCGACGCCGGCGCGCTCGAGCGCGGCCTTGATGGCGACGCCGCCGAGCTCCGTCGCGTCGACGGACGCGAGGCCGCCGCCGAGCTTGCCGATGGGGGTGCGCGCAGCACCGAGGATGACGGTCGTGGGCATCGGTTCTCCGTGGTCGCTGTCGGACGGCCGCATGAGCCACGGCCATCGGGAATGCTAGCGACGGGTAGGCTGCGGCCGATGCGAACCTCCGCCACCACCGACGCGCCGCTCCAGACCGACGTCGACACGATCGCGATCGGCGTCTTCGACGGCGAAGGCGTCGCCCACGACGTCGACGACGGCATGCTGCAGCGGCTGCTCGACCGCGGCGAGGCGCGCCGCGCGTTCAAGCACCTGGCGGTCGCGCACGCGCAGGAGCGGCGCTGGATCGTCGTCGGCCTCGGCGCCCGCGAGGCGTTCGACGGCGAGCGCGCGCGGATCGTGGCGGCCGCCGTGCACGGCCGCGCGCGCGAGCTGGGCGCGACCGCGCTGTGCTGGGAGGTCCCCCACGACGCCGCCGACGCGGTCGTCGCCGGGCTCGTCGAGGGGACCGTGCTCGCGTCCTACCGCTTCGACCGCTACCGCAACCACCCCGAGGACGACGGCGCGCTCGAGACGCTCGTCGTCAGCGCCCACGACGACATGGGCGTGCTGGTCGCCGCGGCGACGACGATCGCCGAGGCGCAGAACCGCGCGCGCGAGCTGCAGAACCTGCCCGGCAACGAGCTGACGCCCGAGCGCCTCGCGCGCCGCGCGCAGGAGCTGCCGGGCGAGGCCGACGGGATCGCGGTCGAGGTGCTCGGCGAGCAGGAGATCGCCGCGCACGGGATGGGCGCGTTCGCCGCCGTCGCGCAGGGCTCCGCGCAGGAGGCGCGGCTGATCGTGATCCGCTACGAGGCGCCGGACTCGGACGGCCCGCTGCTCGCGCTCGTCGGCAAGGCGGTCACGTTCGACAGCGGCGGGATCTCGCTCAAGCCCGGGGCGAAGATGTCGGAGATGAAGTTCGACATGTCGGGCGGCGCGGCCGTGCTCGAGGCGCTCGGCGCGATCGCCCGCCTGGGCCTGCCGGTGCGCGTGCTCGGCGTGATCGGCGCGACCGAGAACATGCCGAGCGGCCGGGCGCTCAAGCCGGGCGACATCGTGCGCGCCGCGAACGGCACGACGATCGAGATCGTCAACACCGACGCCGAGGGCCGGCTCGTGCTGGCGGACTGCCTCGCGCACGCGGTGTCGCTGGGGGCCGAGCGGATCGTCGACCTCGCGACGCTGACGGGCGCGATCGTGACCGCGCTGGGCGACACCCACGCCGGCCTGATGAGCAACGACGACGCGTGGGCGGCGGCGATCGAAGAGGCCGGCCGCGCCGCGGGCGAGCCGGTCTGGCGGCTCCCGCTCGGCGAGCCCTACGCGGACCTCATCAAGAGCCGCTACGCCGACATCATGAACGCGGTCGAGAGCCGCAAGGCCGGGTCGGTGACCGCGGCCGAGTTCCTGCACCGCTTCGTCGGCGACGTGCCGTGGGCGCACCTCGACATCGCCGGCACCGCGTGGGACACCGGGCGGCCCTACGCCCAGCACGGCGGCTCGGGCTGGGGGGTTCACCTGCTGGTGGCGCTGGCGCGGCGGCTGGCGGGCTGAGGCGACCGGCTACGGCCCGACGAGCTTCGCGTCGCGGCGGGCGCGGAACGCCCGCTCACGAATCTGCTTCGTGATGCTCTTCTTGAAGAACTCGTCGCCGCGCCGTATCGCGACGTACTCGCCCGCGGCGCTCGCGCTCTTGATCGCCGCGCTTTCGCGCGGCTCCTCGACCTTGAGAATCAGTTCCCGGCGCATCGTGTAGCGAATTCTAGAGCAAGGACAAGCGGGGGCGCGCCGATTGCGTCCATGCGGAGCCAATTCAATTGAGACCGGCAAGCTTACTCCGAATGCTCGTCGGAAGGGTCGGGATCATCGACCGCCTTGCCCCATCTCGACCATGTGCGCAGCAAGCCGGCGCACAGCACGATCGTCACGAGGATCGCCACGCGGAAGGGCCATGCCGTGATGCGTTCGACCTCCTGCACGCTCTCGCCGCAGCTCCCGCTCAGCCTCGAGCCCACCAGGACCATGGCGATCGCCAGCGAGCAGACGCCGACGACGATCGCGCCGGCCCGGCTCCCCACCAGCAGGCGCGTCGCGAACGCGTGCTCCCCGGGCCGCGTGAAGTAGCTCGCCGCCAAGCTCGGCAGCACGAGCAGCAGCGTGGCCCCGACCTCGCTGTCGAAGCCGCTCAGATGGCCGCGCACGTAGGCGAGCAGCGCGCATGTCAGCACGGACGTCACCGTTCCCGCCGTAAGCGGACCGATCACCGGGGCGCGCAGCGAAACGTAGGCGAAGCCCCGGTCCGAGCGCTGCACCGGCGTCGGCGCCGCCGCCTGGGCCGCGCCGACCGGGTCGCTCGGCGGAGCGGGCGGATCGACGTGTCGCAGCACCCGGCGCGACAGCCCCCGCAGGCACTCCGCGCGGCGCAGCGTCGCGGCGGTCGGCCGGCGGGCGTGCAGGTCGACGATCGGCTTGCAGCCGTCCTCCATCAGCATCACATGCACGCGATCGCTCCCGCTCGAGTCGACGTAGGAGCCGTAGAGCTGCACACGTGCGAGCTCGACGTCGTCGGGAGCGACGAGCTCGAGGTGATAGCTCTGCGCGTAGCCGAGCCCCAGTCGGGTCAGCCGCACCTCCAGGTCCGTGAGCCCGACGCTCGCCGACCAGCGCCGTGGCAGCATCCGCCAATGCAGCCGCTGGGCGTAGGAGTACTTGACGACGACCTCGACGCCGGGTTCGTAGACGAGCGGGACGATCAGCAGGAAGTTGCTCGCCAGCTCACGCAGGAGACCACTGAACTCGTCCCGCTGGTCGAGCACCCGGCCGAGCTCGGAGCCGTGGTCGTCGAGCAGGGACAGCAGTCTGGAGGCGATCTCGGGGCGCGAGCGGACGATCCCGTCAATCACCTGGACCGTCCGCTCCGACAGCCCGCCGTCGCGCTGCTCGGCCAGCGCCCAGATGGCGGCCGTCAAACCTTCGGCCGAGAGCCACGCCGTCCGCCGCGAGGGCAGGATCGGCAGCGTGCTGCCGTTCGGTCGCGCCACGTCAACGTCGATCAGCGGCCGCTTCTCGACCAGGTCGAGCGGCAGGAAGATCGTCTGGCCCGCTCTCGGCGCCTCGTCGGCGCCGAAGAAGTCAGGCTCGGGCCAGCGGAACGTGACGCTCTCGCGGTGACGGATCATGCGGTCGTCGATGAAGACGACCTGCTCCACCCGGCGCAGCACCCACTTGTCGAACGTGAGGGCGAAGCGCACGGCGATCAGCGCGAGCTCCCCCTCGGTCAGCGGCCGCGGACGCCCGGGCATGCGCCAGCCGTGGCGCGCGCTTCCCCCATGCATTTGAGGAGTTTAATGAATTACTATCCTGAAGTGCGTCGATTCGGTTGAGCGTCTGCGCCCCGCTCGAGGATCCTGCTCGCCGCGCTCGCCGGGTCCAGCCGGCGAGCGCAGACCTCGTCGAGCAGGTCCTGCACCTCGGGGTCCTCGCGGATCGACGCCTCCAGCTCGCGGCGCATGCGGGAGGTCGCGATCGCGACGACCTCGTTCATCAGGTTGCGCCGGCGGCGGGCGACCAGCGTGCCCTCCTGCTCGATGTGCACGCGGTGGGCTTCGATCCGCTCGACGAGCTCGTCGATCCCCTTGCCGAACGCGGCCTCGGCCTTGACGATCGGCACGCGCCAGCCCTTCTGGTCGCCCAGCGACAGCACGCCGCGGATCTCGCGCACCATCGTGTCGGTCAGCGGGTGGTCGGCCTTGTTGACGACGATCACGTCGGGGATCTCCATCACGCCGGCCTTCAGCGCCTGGATCGAGTCGCCCGAGCCGGGCATCAGCACGAGCACGACGGTGTCGGCGTGGTCGATCACGTCGACCTCCGCCTGCCCGACGCCGACCGTCTCGACGAACACGACGTCGCGCCCCGCTGCATCCATCAGCAGCGCCGCCTGCAGGGCCGCCTCCGACAGGCCGCCGAGCGCGCCGCGGTTCGCCATCGAGCGGATGAAGACGCCGGGGTCGAGGAAGTGGTCGGTCAGGCGGATGCGGTCGCCGAGCAGCGCGCCGTGCGTGAACGGCGAGGAGGGGTCGACGCTCAGCACGCCGACGGTCCGCTTGCGCGCGCGCTCGGCCTTCGTCAGCGCGCCGAGCAGCGTCGACTTGCCGACGCCCGGCGGCCCGGTGAAGCCGACGACGGCCGCCTTGCCGGTGTGCGGGTAGACCTCGCGCACCAGCTCCCAGCCCTCCGGCCGGTCGTCCTCGACGAGCGAGATCCCGCGCGCGAGCGCGCGCTTGTCGCCGGCGAGCAGGCGCTCGGAGAGGGACTGGCTGGCAGTGGCCATGCGGCCGGGATCATGGCACGCGGCCCGCGAATACCATCCTGGCGATGGAGCCAACGGCCATCGCCCCCTCGCTGCCCAGCGCCCCCACCGGCGTCCCGCCCGAGCTTCGCGGCGCGCCCGCCCCCCTGCGCGGCGGCCCGCTCGCGCTGCTGCGCTTCATGCGCGCGAACAAGATGCTGAACCGCCGCTACGCGGCCCTACTCGCCCGCTGGGCGTTTCTGAAGCTGCGCTGGCGCGGGCGGCTGCAGACCGACGGGATCTGCTTCGTCTGCCCGGGCGTGCGATTCGAGATCGGTCGCGACGCCCGCGTCGTGCTCGGCCGCTGGTCGTGGCTCGGGCACGGCTGCAAGGTCCGTGCGCACGAGGGCGAGATCCTGATCGGGGCCAAGACGGTGCTCGGGCAGGAGTGCACGATCTCCGCCTACCAGCACGTCGCGATCGGGCGCGAGTGCATCGTCGCCGACCGCGTGATGCTGATCGACTTCGACCACGGCGTCGTCGAGGTCGAGCGGCCGATCCGCCTGCAGGGGATCTACAAGCGCGACGTCAACGTCGGCCACAACGTCTGGCTCGGCTACGGGGCCTGCATCCTGCGCGGCGTGACGGTCGGCGACAACGCGATCGTCGGCACGAGCGCGGTCGTCACGAAGGACGTCGAGCCCAACGCCGTCGTCGGCGGCTCGCCGGCGCGGGTCCTGCGGATGCGGCCGGAGCCGCAGGCGATGCGATGGGCGTGAGCGCGGACGCCGGCGGCCGCCCCGCGCTCGCGCTGCGCGGCGTCGTCAAGCGCTTCGGCCCGATCACCGCGGTGGCCGGGATCGACCTCGAGGTCCGGCCCGGGATCTGCTTCGGCCTGCTCGGCCCCAACGGCGCCGGCAAGTCGACGACGATGCGGATGCTCACCGCGCAGGCGATCGCCGACGAGGGCGAGATCGAGGTGCTCGGCTGGCGGCTGCCGCGCGAGTCCAAGCAGGCGCGCGCGGAGATGGGCGTCGTGCCGCAGCTCGACAACCTCGACGTCGAGCTGACCGCCCGCCAGATCCTCACCGTCTTCGCGCGGCTGTACCGCGTCCCTCGCGCGCGGCGGGCAGAGGCGGTCGACCGGGCGCTGGCGCTCGCGAACCTCGTCGAGCGCGCCGACACGCGCGTCGACCTGCTGTCCGGCGGGATGCGGCGGCGGCTGCTGATCGCGCGCGGGCTCGTGCACGAGCCGCGGCTGGTCCTGCTCGACGAGCCGACGGTCGGGCTCGACCCGCAGGTCCGCCAGGAGCTGTGGTCGCTGATCGACGCGCTGCGCGCCGGCGGCACCACCGTCCTGATGTCGACGCACTACATCGAGGAGGCCGAGCGGCTCGCCGACACGGTCGCGGTGATGGCGGCCGGGCAGATCGTCGCGCGCGGGCGCCCGGCCGAGCTGGTCGCCGAGCACGCCGGGCGCGAGACGCACGAGGTCTACGGGCCGCCGGACGCGCTGGAGGCGCTGCGCGCGCAGGGCGAGGCCGACGGCTGGACGACGCGGCGCACGGGCACGTCGCTGGCGATCCTGCACGCCGAGCGCCACAACGGCTCGCTGCCCGAAGGCGTGCGACGCGCGGCGACGCTGGAGGACGCGTTCGTCGCGCTGACCGGGGAGGAGATCGAGTGAGCGCCGCGACCGAGGCCGCGCGGACCGCGCCGGAAGGACGCAGCCGGCGCCTGCACCGGATCGAGCCGCAGGCGGTTGTCGGCGTGATGAGCCGCGACGCGACCGTCTTCACGCGCAACTGGAAGACCACCACGTTCTCCTCGCTCGTCGAGCCGACGGTGTACCTGCTCGTCTTCAGCCTCGGCTTCGGGCCGCTGATCGCGCAGATCGGCGGGCTGGCCTACAAGCAGTACGTCGGGACCGGGATCGTCGCGACCGCCGTGCTGTTCTCCTCCGCCTTCCCCGGCCTGTACGGGACGTTCCTGAAGTACCGCTTCCAACGCACTTACGACGCGTTCCTGGCGGCGCCGGTCGACGCCGACGAGATCGCGACCGCGGAGATCCTGTGGATCGCGCTGCGCGCCGGCGTGTACGGCAACGGGCCGCTGCTCGTCGCGATCGCGTTCGGGCTGCACCCGCTGCCGAGCGCGCTGCTGGTGCCGCTCATCTGCTTCTTGACGGGCGCGGGCTTCGTCGGCTTCGGCGTGACGCTCGCGGCCAGCGCGCAGTCGATCGACAACTTCAGCTACATCACGAGCGGCGTGCTGACGCCGATGTTCCTGACGGCGGGGACGTTCTTCCCCGTCTCGAACTTCCCGGCGGCGCTGCGCGCGATCGCGTACGCCAACCCGCTCTACCACTGCGTCCAGCTCGTGCGCGACGCGGTCGTGCTGGGGCTCGCGCCGATCGACCTGCTGCACGCCGCCGTGCTGCTCGCGTTCGCGCTCGGGCTGTGGCGGCTGGCGATCTGGCGGCTGCGGCGGCGGCTGATCGACTGATGCCCTGCGAGACGCCGCGGATGTTCCTCGACGCCGGCTCGCCGTACGCGTGGCTGGCGGCGGAGCGGGCGGCGGCGGTGCTGGGCGTGGAGCCGTCGTTCGAGCCGGTGCTGCTGGGGGCGATCTTCGCCGCGCGCGGGTCCGGGTCCTGGGCGGAGACCGACGCGCGCGCAGCGGGGATGCGCGAGGTCGAGCGGCGCGCTGCGGCGTACGGCCTGTCGCCGGTGCGCTGGCCCGAGCCGTGGCCGGGCAACATGCTGCTCGCGATGCGCGCGGCGACGGCCGCGGCCTTGCGGGGGCCGGCCGAGTCACGCGCGTTCCTGCTCGCCGCGCTGCGGGCCGGCTTTCGCGACGGGCGCGACCTGTCGGACCCGGACGCGGTGCATGACGCCGCGCGCGCGGCCGGCCTCGACGCCGGCGCGCTGCTGACGGCCGCGGCCGATCCCGCGGTGAAGGCGGCCCTGCGCGAGCGCACGGACGAGGCGATCGCGCTCGGCGTGCGCGGGGTGCCGACGATGCTCGTCGGGACGCAGGCGCTGTGGGGCGACGACCGCCTGCCCGACGCCGCGGCGCTCCTGGCCGCCACGCCCTGAACGGGCGGCGCCCGCGAGGCGTTGACACCCTCCCCCGGCCGGCGTATAGCTTGGCGCGACCAGCGCGTCAGCAAATCAAAGGGGGATCACATGCGCTATCGACTGCGGCTCGGCCTGATGGCGGCGAGCTGCGCCGTCCTGCTCAGCTTCGCCACCAGCGCCGCGACCGCGAGACGGTTCAGCCTCAACAATCCTCACTTCAGGATAAGTTGGCCGGAACTAAGAATAACCATCGGGGGCGTCACCGTCAGATGCCCCGTGAGATTCGAAGGCGCCTTCCACAGCAGAACGATATCGAAGGTCTGCGGCCAGCTAATCGGCTACATCGAAACCGCGGGCGTGACCGAAGCCAGCTGCACCAACGGCGGCGCAAGAGTCCTATCGGAAAGCCTGCCGTGGCATGTGCGCTACCACTCCTTCACGGGGACGCTACCGACGATAACGGAAATCAGAGTCATGGTCGTCGGGCTGCGCATGAGCTTCAACATCCTGGGGGTGACCTGCCTAGTCGCCACGACGGCAACCGAACCGCTTTACCTCGAGGGCGACGTTGAACCTAACGGGGAACTCCGGATCTTCATCTCTGAAGAAGTGAATCAAATAGCCTTCGGCGGCGCGTTGTGCGAATTCGCGGGGAAGGCGAGATTCGCCGGCATCGGTGAAGCGTTCGTCGGCGGGACGAACGAACGGATAACCGTCAGACTAATCCTGTAGCCGGCTGCGCCGGGACGTCGCTCAGACCGCCAGGCGGCGCAGGTCTCCGTAGACCTCGGCCGTCTGGCGGGCGATGTCGGCCCAGTCGAAGCGCAGGACGTGCTCGCCGGCCTCCGTCACCAGTCGCGTGCGCAGTGCCTCGTCGCTCAGCACGCGCTCCATCATCTCGGCCAGCGACGCCGGATCGCGGGAGCGGAAGCGCAGGCCGACGTGCTCGTTGGGGACGACCTCCCGCAACCCGCCGGTGTCGGCGACGATCGTCGGGCAGCCGGACGCCATCGCCTCGAGCGCGACGAGCCCGAACGGCTCGTAGATGCTCGGCACCACGGTCAGGTCGGCGATCCGGTACAGCGAGTGCAGCACGTCGTCGCCGATCCAGCCGAGGAACGTGCCGTGGCCGTCGAGCCCCAGCGCCGCAGCCTGCGCGCGCAGCTCCGTCTCGGCCGTGCCGGAGCCGGCGACGAGGAAGCGCACGTCGCCGAGGCGCTCGATCACGCCCGGCAGCGCCTCCAGCGCGATCTGGAAGCCCTTCTCGTAGACGAGCCGGCCGACGAGCAGCACGAGCCGCTCGTGCGACGCGGCGAAGCGGGCCCGCAGCGCGTCGAGGTCCTCGACCGGCTGCAGGTCGAGCGGGTCGATCCCGTTCGGGATCACGCTCACGGAGGACTCGGGGAGGCCGTAGATGTCGGCGACGTGGTCGCGCATGTACGACGAGCAGGTGATGACCGCGTCGGCGCCGTTGGCCATCCACGTCTCGACGCCGTGGATGTGCGACTGCGGGTGCTTGTCGACCCAGCCCTGGTGGCGGCCGTACTCGGTCGCGTGAATCGTGACGACCCACGGGCAGTCGAAGCGGCGCGCGAGCTGCTCCCCGGCGGTCGCCACGAGCCAGTCGTGGCCGTGCACGAGGTCGAACGCGAAGCGCTCGCCCAGCTCGATCCCCGCGGCCACCATGTCGGCGTTCATGTGCTCGATCCAGGCGACGAACTCGCCGAGGTCGCGCGGCTTGCGCGGCTCGGGCACGCGGTGGACGCAGACGCCCTCGACCTCCGCCTCGACCTCCATCCGCCCGTCGCCGCGGGTCAGGACGTGCACCTCGACGCCCTGCTGCACGAGCTGCTCGGACAGCTTGCGGACGTGGCGCGCGAGGCCACCCTCGATCAGCGGCGGGTACTCCCAGGAGAGGATGAGGATGCGGGTGTCGGCCATCGGGGGCTGGCTCAGCGGCCAAGGTTCGGCCGCGGGGAGTCTAGCCCCGCGCGGCGCGACGGTCGCCGGCAGCCCGTCGCGGGCGGCGCCGTCCTCGTTAGAGTCGTCAGATGCGAGGGGGAGCGCGCAGCGCGCGTGGGGGCTCGCGGGCGGACGCGGCCGAACCGGTCTCGCCCGGCGACGTCGCCTGGCTGCTGGCGGCACCCTGCGCCGCCCTCACGGCGCTCGCCGTCGCGGCGCTCGCCTCGCCGCTCGGCGCGATCCTCTTCGCGCGCCCGGACGTGCACTACTGGAACCCGTCGGTCGCCGTCCGCAAGCCGGGGACGCAGGCGGCGTACCTGCTCGTGGCCGCTGCCGCGGTCGCCTACGGCGCCGCGATCGCCGGCCTCGGCCGCCGGCCGATACGGATGCGGCGCGGCGTCCGGCGCGCGATCCTCGGCGCGACCGAGGCGGCCGTGCTCGCGTTCGTCCTGGCGTGCTGGCTGCGACCGTCGCATCCCGCGGTCGTGCCCGCCACGCATCAGTACTTCAATCGGAGCACGGTCATCGCGTCGGCGTTGCTGACGGCGGCCGTCGCGGCGGCGGTCCGCTGGCGGGGGCGCATACGACGAGCGGAGCTCGTGGCGAGGCTCGGCCGGATCGCGCGCTCGCGACGCGCGTCCGCGGTGTGCGTCGTCGTCGCGGTCCTCGCCACGGTCGTCTGGCTGCTGCCCGCGCTGTACAGCGATGCGGGGATCGACAAGGGTCCCGATGAACTGCTCGTCAACGCGTACGTCTTCGACGAGGCGTCGGCCGTGCTGGATCACCGCTCTCCGCTGGTGAACATGGCCACCTACGCATCGCTGTGGCCGTATGTCACCGCGCTGCCGCTGCGAGCGTTCGGCGGCACCTACCTCGCGTTCACGGCGTCGATGGCGACGATCACTGGCCTGTGCCTGCTTGCCGTCTACGACGTCCTGCGGCGCGCGGTCCGCAGCGCCGCGCTCGGTCTGGCGCTCTATCTCCCCTGCCTGGCGACGGGGTTCTTCACCCAGGAGGGGACGTCGACCGCGCGCTACGACCCCGGAAACTACTTCGGGATGTTTCCGCTCCGCTACGCCGGTCCGTACTTCCTCGCCTGCCTCACGGCCCGGCACATCGATCTCCAGCAGCGGCGCTCGCGCGGCTGCGCGCTGCTGTTCGTCGTGGCCGGGCTGTCGGCCGTCAACAACCTCGATTTCGGGCTCGCGGCGCTCGCGGCGACGGCCGTCGCGTTGCTCGCCTGCAAGCCTCCCGGCCGTGACTGGAGGCCGCTGGCGCGCGATGCCGCTGTCGGGCTCGGCTGCGCGCTTGCGCTCGTCTGCGCGTTGACGCTGCTGCGCGCCGGCTCGCTGCCCGACCCCGGCCTGCTGACGCGCTACGGCCGCGTGTTCGTCGTCGGAGGGTTCGGCAACGTCGACCTGTCCGGCATCGGCCTGCACATGATCGTGACGCTGACCTTCGTCGCGGCGATCGCGACGGCGGGCGCGCGAGCGGCCGGCGGGCATCGCGACGTCCTCACCGGGATGCTCGCCTGGAGCGGCGTGTTCGGGTTCGGCGCGAACGCGTACTTCTACCTCTACCGGTCGGTGCCCGAGGTGCTGCTCAACGTGTTCTCGATCTGGAGCGTCGCGCTCGCGCTGCTGCTCGTCGCGACGCTCCGGGCAGGATCGGGTGGCCGCCGGATCGCGCTGCCCGGCCTGATGGCCCTGTTCGGGTTCGGCCTGGCGGTCTGCTCGCTCCCGCAGTTGCCCCCTCCGGGCGCGCAGCTGCGGCGCATTCGCGCCGACGCGGGCACGAAGCCGTTCAGCATCCCGACCCTGCGCCGCGTGATCGCGCGCGAGACGAGCCGCGGAGAGCGCGTGGTCGTGCTCGCGCCCGTCGGTCACCGCGTCGCCCGTGACGCGGGGGTCGTCGACGTCGCGCCATACACGGGCTTCTCGCAGATGCCGGCGCGCGAGCAGCTCGACGAGACGCTCGCCATCCTGGAGCGCGAGCACGGGCGCAAGGTGTTCGTGGCCGCTCGGCCGTTCTTCAATGCTGGGGCCGCGCTCGCGCGCCACGGCTTTCAGCTCAGGCGCACGTGGAGCGGGCCGGTCGGCTGGGCCGACGCCCCGGTGAGCCTGTACGAGCGGCCCGCCGGCGACCGTCGCGCCGTGCGCTAAGCGAGCGCCTGCACGACCTGCTCGGCCGTCTTGAGGTGGACCTTCGGCATGTCGAACGCCCACGACGCGCCGTCCGCGAAGGCGATCGTGAGCGCGCCGGAGAGGCCCTTGCGCTCCAGCCCCGCGGAGGCGACGCTCGCGCGCGGGGCACTCGCGATCACGTCCTCGGTCGGCTTGGGCTTGAACGCGCCCCGCTTGCCGGCGAACAGCACCAGCTCGTCCGGGAAGACGGCGAGGAAGGCGATCTTGCCCTTCTGCACCGGCGAGGCGTCCGCCTGCTCCGCGGCGGAGCCGGCGACCATCTGCCCGACGGCCCCGCCCAGCTCCCGGCCGACGGTCTTGGCGATGACGGAGCGGATCGCGCCGCGCGGCTCGACGTAGGTGCAGGCGACGGCGGACTCGATGCTCGGCATGGGGCTCCTTCGGTGCTGGGCGGCGTGGGTTGGACGTCTGACGAGACTCTAGCCGGACGCCAGCGCCGCCTCCAGCGCGGCGACGTGGCCGGCGGCGCGCTCGCGCGGATAGCAGCCGGCCAGCTCGCGCGTGACCTGGAACGCCCAGTCGCTCGACTGCAGCAGCAGCAGCTCCCGTCGCGCCCGCGCGCTCGGCGGGCAGCCCGAGGCGAGCGCGCGCAGCTCGGCGTCGCGCGCCTGCCACGCCAGCTCGGCGACCTGCGGGCCGCTCCAGGTCGAGAGGTCGCGCGGCGTGCCCCAGGTGGTAGTGGGCAGCTCGGCGGGCGGCGCGGTCGCCCGGGTCGCGGCGGCGGCCTCCGCGGGGCCGGCCAGCGCGACGGCCTGCGGCGCCGGCTCGCAGCGCGCGAGCGCCTCGTCGAGCGGGACGAGCGCGAGCCCCTGGCGCGCCGCCTCCTCCAGCACGGCGTCGAACCACGCGATCCCCTCGTACCACCAGTGGCCCAGCAGCTCGGTGTCGAGCGCGCAGACGGCGAGCGCGGGGCGGCCCAGCGCGGCCGCCCCCGCCTCCAGCCGCGCGATCGCGCGCGCGACGAAGTCCGCGGCGTGCGCGCGGGCCTGCGCGAGCGCCGCGGCGTGGTCGTACGTCGCGTGGTCGTTGCGCCACACGCGATGGTGGTGGACCGTGAACGCGTGATAGTCGCGGTAGGCCGGGTGGGCGGGATAGCCGGCGTCGCTCCACACGAGGTCGATCAGCGCGCGGTCGATCGGGACGAGCAGCGGGCCGTCGTCGGTCGCGAGCGGCCGCAGCTGGGCGGGCGCGCCGTGCCCGAGCACGTCGGTGAGGTCGACGCAGGTCGCGTGGACCCCGGCCTCCTCCAGCAGCGGGTCGAGCCACGGCGCGTGCGCGCACTCGGGCAGCCAGAGGCCGCCCGCCCACTCGCCGAAGCGCTCGCGGTGCGAGGCGATCCCGGATTCGAGCTGGAGCCGCACGCCCGCGTCGGTCGCGAGCAGCGGCAGCACCGCGTGCGTCGCGGCCGAGGTCCACGACACGTGCGGCGCGAACGCCGCGAGCAGGTCGCCGCCGAGCGCCTCGACCCGCGCGAGCGCGCGCTCGTAGTCGCCGGCGGCGCGCTCCAGCTCGGCCGCGAAGTCTTCGCGACCGGCCTCGCGGCAGCCCGCTATGTCGGTCGCGTGCGTCGTGCGGCGCACGTCGCGCAGGAACGCCGCGAGGCGCTCGGGGACACCGGGGGCGGCGAGCTGGTCGCACAGGACCGGGGTGAGCGACAGCGTCAGCGGCGCGCGGCCCGCGGGGTCGCGCGCGGCGGCGCGGTCGAGCAGGTCGAGCAGCGGCAGGTAGGAGGTCGCGACCGCCTCCCACAGCCACTCCTCGCCGAACGGCCACGTCCCGTAGCCCTCGACGTAGGGCATGTGCGTGTGCAGGACGAGCGCGAGCTCGCCGGGGGCCGTGTCGCCGCGGGTCACGCCCGGCAGACTGCCAGGAAGTCCAGCGCCCGGTCGAGCGGCGCGCGGTCGCCCGGGCGCAGGGCGAAGTCGCTCGCGGCGATCGCGGGCGTGAAGCGGTCGTAGAAGCGCTTCGTGATCCCCAGCCGCTCGTGGACCGTGTCCCAGCCGAGCCGCAGCGCCAGCTCGTGCGCGCGCAGCTTGCGCGCGTGGAAGAGGCCGAGCAGCTCGACGCTGGCGAAGTGCGCCTCGCACAGCTCGCGGAACTCCCGCGCGCGGTACTCGTGGACGTGCCACGGGTTGTCCGAGCGCTCCGCGCCGGGCGGCGCGAGCGTCAGCACGTTCGGGGTCGTGACGTAGACGGTCCCGCCGGGCGCCAGCATCGCCTTGAAGTGCTCGAGGATCTCCCCGGGGTTGCGGACGTGCTCGATCGTCTGCAGGAACACGACCGCGTCGCACGCCTCGCTGAACGTCTCGACGAGGTCGCGCGCGAAACGCAGGTTCTGGCGCACGTAGCGCAGGCGGGCGTGCTCGTACGCCTCGGGGTTCGCGTCGACGCCGACCACGGAGGCCGCGCCGCGCGACAGCACCTCCGAACCGTAGCCCTCGCCGCAGGCCATGTCGACGACGCGCTGGCCGATCGTGCGCGCGGCGATCCACTCGTAGACGGCGAGATGGCGCCGGTACCAGTAGTTCTCCTCCGGCACGTCGGGCAGCGTGCGCTCGCCGGTCAGCTCCAGCGGCGGCACGCCCTCGGGCTGGTCGGACTGGACGTAGGCGATCCCCATCAGCGCGCGAAAGAGTAGAGTGCCGCGGCCGATGAGGGCCCCACGGACCGCCGACGACATCCGCGACGTCAACGCCCGCTACCACGACGTCGCGGCCGACAGCTACGACGCCAAGTGGGGGATCGACTTCGGCGAGCCCGGCCAGGCGCAGGTGCTGATGAAGCTGCGCAAGGCGCTCGGCGGCGCGGTTCCGGCGGCCGGCTGGGAGCGCTCGCTGGAGATCGGCTCGGGGACGGGGTACTTCACGCTGAACCTGCTGCAGGCGGGCGTCGTGCGCGCAGCCGTGTGCACCGACATCTCGGAGGGGATGCTCGCGACGCTGCGCGGAAACGCGGAGCGGCTGGGGCTGCCGGTCGAGACCGTCGCGACCGGCGCCGAGTCGCTGCCGTTCGAGGAGGAGTCGTTCGACCTCGTGCTCGGGCACGCGATCCTGCACCACATCCCGGACCTCGACCGTGCGTTCGCGGAGTTCCTGCGTGTGCTGCGGCCCGGCGGGACGGTCGTGTTCGCCGGCGAGCCCTCGCGCGCCGGCGACCGGCTCGCGCAGGTGCCCAAGCGCGGCGCGGCGTTCGTGGCGCCGGCGTGGCGGCGGGCGATCCGCGCGCGGCCGGCGGGCGCGGCGGCGGCCGCCGCGGGAGCCGGGGCGGGGGCGAACGGGAACGGCAACGGCGGCCATGACGCGCGCGCCGCCGACCACGCGCTCGAGCGCTTCGTCGACATCCACGCGTTCACGCCCGGCGATCTCGCGCGCCATGCGCGCGACGCCGGCTTCGAGGAGGTGCGCGTGAGCGGCGAGGAGCTGGTGGCGAACTGGTTCGGCTGGTGCAACCGCGTGCTCGAGGCGACGGCCGAGCCGGCCGACGTGCCGTGGGGCTGGCGCCAGTACGCCTACCGCGGCTACCTCGCGCTGCAGAAGCTCGACGAGCGGCTGCTGGAGGGGCGGCTGCCGGCGGCGATCTTCTACAACCTGCTGCTGTCCGCCCGCAAGGTGGCGTAACGCTCCAGCGCCGCGCGCCGCGCCAGCGCGTGGTCGACGATCGGCGGCGGATCGTGGCGGCGGTCGGCGCCGAGCCAGCGCCGCACGTACACGCCGTCCGGGTCGTGGCGGCGCGCCTGCAGCGCGGGGTTGAGGATCCGGCGCGCGACGGGCGCGGGGTCGACGCCGACCGACGCGATCCACTGCCAGTTGCCGTTGTTCTGCGCGACGTCGCCGTCGAGCAGCCAGCGCATGAACCAGGCCTCGCCGGCGCGCCAGTCGATCCCGAGGTCCTTCGTAAGGAACGAGCCGGCGACGAGCCGCGCGCGGTTGGGCATCCAGCCGCTCGCGCGCAGCTGGCGCATCGCGGCGTCGACGAGCGGGAAGCCGGTGCGGCCGTCCTGCCAGGCGGCGAGCGCGCGCGGGTCGTCGACCCACGCGAGCGTGCGCATGCGCGGCTGGTGCTCGCTGCGTGCGTCGCCGGGGTGGTGCAGCATCACATGGGCGAGGAAGTCGCGCCACGCGAGCTGGCGGACGAACGCGTCCGCGCCGGCGCCGCCGCGGTCGCGCGCCCGCCGCTCGACCTCGCGCGGCGAGAGCGCGCCGAAGCGCAGGTGGGCGGAGAGCCGCGAGGCGCCGGCGCCCGCGAGCTCGTCGCGGCGCCCGGCGTAGCCGTCGAGGCCGCTCGCGACCCAGCGCGACAGGGCGCGGCGCGCGGTCAGCTCGCCGGGCGCGACGGCCGGCTCGCCGGCGAGGCGGTCGCGCAGGCGGCCGCCGCCGAGCTCGCGCGCGAGCACCGCGAGCGACGGGATCGACCCGCGGCGCAGGCGCGACGGCAGCGGCGCCAGCGCGCGCGGCGCGCGCTCGAGCGGGCGCCGCTCCAGCGCGCTCCACGCGCGCTGGAACGGCGAGAACACGGCGAACGGACCGCCGGCGCGCGTACGCACCTCGGTCAGGTCGTCGACGACGAACGTCCCCGGGCCCGGCACCGGCTCGGCGCCCGCGTTCGCCAGCGCCGCGGCCACCCGCGCGTCGCGCGCGATCGCGTACGGCGTCGCGTCGCGCGCCCAGCGCACCTCGCGCGCGCCCGTCTCCCGCGCGAGCGCGGGCAGCTCCTGCTCGGGCGCGCCGAGGCGCACGACGAGCCCGCTGCCCCGCTCCCGCAGCTCGTCGTCGAGCGCGCGCAGGCAGCCGAGCAGGAACGCGGTTCGCGGTCCGGACGCGAAGCGCCCGCCCAGGATCGCAGGGTCGAGCACGAACGCCGGCACGACCCGCTCGCACGCCGACGCCGCCCGCGCCAGCGACGGGTTGTCGTGCACGCGCAGGTCGCGTCGCAGCCAGACGATCGCGGTCGAGCGGGCCATCCGTCCTCTTTACGCGCCAGCCGGCCGCATCGGCCGGGCCTACACTTGCGCTCATGCCGGACCGGATCGTCAGCGAGTTCCCGCTGTTCCCGCTCGACCTCGTCGCGCTGCCGCACGAGGTCGTGCCGTTGCACATCTTCGAGGAGCGCTTCAAGACGATGATGGAGCGCTGCCTGGAGGACGGCAGCGAGTTCGGGATCGTGTGGCTGTCCGACGACGGGCTGCGGCCGGTCGGCTGCGCGTGCGAGATCACCGAGGTGCTCGAGCGCGCCGAGGACGGGCAGCTGAACTTGCTGACGCGCGGCACGCGCCCGTTCCGGATCGTCGAGCGCGAGGACAAGCTGCCGTATCCGGCCGGGACGGTCGAGTTCCTGTCCGACCGCGAAGAGGAGCTCGACGGCGGCACGCTGGAGCTCGCGCACGAGACGTACGCCGAGCTGGTCGAGCGCGCGACCGACCAGCGGCCCGAGTCCGGCGACCTCGCCGACATGTCCGCCTACGCGATGGCCGCGACGGTCGACTTCGGCCTCGACGCCAAGCAGGGCCTGCTCGACCTGCGCTCCGAGAACGCCCGCCTGCGGCTCGTCACGCGCCTCTTCCGCGCCGCGATGAAGCGGTTGGAGTTCGTCTCCCGCGCGCAGGCGCGGGCGCGCTCGAACGGCAAGGTCCGCTTCACCTAACGCGCGGCGGCGCCGGCGCCCGCCCACGGCGCGGCCCACTCGACGAAGCCGCTGCCGTCGTCGACGCGCACGCGCCGGAAGCCGAGCGCGCAGCCCGCCCTCGACCTCCGGCCACCAGTACTGCCCGAGGAACAGCTTGTCGCCGCCTTCGCGGCGGGGCGTGCGGGTCGTCTCGCGCAGCTGCTCGACGGTCGGCATCTGCCACATGCCGGTGTAGGCGGATACGTTCACGGTCCCGGTGTCGTATGCCAGCCGGTGTCCGAGCGAGGTGAGGATCGCGACCCGCTCGCCGGCCGCGTGCGCGAGGCGACGAACGCGCGCGCTTCCGGCAGCCGCAGCGTCTGGTCGGGATCGCGGTGCGCGATCCGCCGCAGCTGTTCGACCGGTCCCGGGACCTGCGCGAGCGAGCAGACGGCCAGCCCGAAGCCGAGTAGCACCGCGAGGTCGGCGACCGTCACGCGCCGCGGCGTGCGCGCACCGATCTCGCCACCGCGACGACCAGCAGCGCGAGCGCGAGCGCCCAGCTCGAGAACAGGGGGATCAGCGCCTCGGGCGCCGAGCCGTAGACGAAGTAGGCCGACGTGCCGATGCCGAAGACGCCGATCCGAGGCGCGGCGGAGCCGGCTCCCCCGGATCGAGCGCGCGGACTCCCCCGACGGCGCCGGCCGCCGGGGCGCCCACGCGCCGACGCGCCCGCATCCCCCACGACCTCGCGCCGAGCGTAGTCGATCCGGCAGGAGGCGTGACGCAGGTGGCAGTTGAAGCTGTGTTTCTGCCGCTCCACCCCCGTCAAGATCTAAGTGGTTAGACAACCCCGATCCACGCGTTGAGAGGCTTAAACGACTCGACCCGCCGGGGAGGCGGGTCGAGGGCAGCGCATTCCGCACTCGCCTGACAACCTCTCTCAAGGATACCCGAGCGGGCGGGGGATGCAAGGCTCGGACCGGGCGGCAAGGCGCTAGGGTGACGAGACCTCGTCGGCGCATGACCATGGCGCCTGCCTGTCGCCGCCCGGTCGAGGGCTTTGGCGGAGGGCGTGGGAGTCGAACCCACCGGAGGGGTCACCCCCGGACATCGGTTGTCAAGCGAGTGCGGCGACCGCGCCGCTGCGCCCTCCGCTCGAGGAGGACTCTATTTGTGCGGGACCCAGCATGTCCACAGTCGATTCAGGTGGAATATGTCTAAATTAGACTGACCCGATAGATCTGTCACTGCGAGAGGTGACAGACGCTGTGGGCGACGTCCTGGGTGAAGGCGACGGCCTTGGCCAGCTCGGGGCGGCGGGCGGCGTCGAGGTCGCTGAACGTGACGGTGCCGTCCTGGGAGCGGACGTGGAAGCGCAGCAGCGCGCCCGGCGGCGCGGACAGGTCGAGCGTCTTCTGGGCGTCCTTCTGGATCGAGCTTGTCACGTCACGGGCCGCGAGCAGCTGCTTGGCCGACAGCGGCCGCGGCGCGCCGCCGTTGCAGCGCACGGTCCCGCCGTCGTTGACGAGCAGCGTCAGGTGCGCACCCGGCGTGCTGCCCGCGCGCGTGAGCAGGAACAGGTCGGGCGACGCCGCGCCGCAGCCCGGCAGCGCCGCTGCCGCGACGACGGCGAGCGCCGCCAGCCGCGCCCTCACGCCACCACCGCCGCCCCGCCGCGGCGCGGGTCGCCGCCGCCGGAGAACGTGCCCGTCTCGGGATCGCGCTCGACCGCCTGCACGCCGCCGAAGAACAGGTTGAGGCCGCGGAACGGCGCGATCCCGTGCCCGGCGGCCTCGAAGCCCTCCAGGGAGATCCCCGGCTCGGCGTACACGACGCCGTCCTCGAAGTGCAGGCGCGGCGCGCGCACCGCCTCGCCGGCGCGCAGCCCGCGGTCGATCACGCCCATGATCGTCTGCAGGATCGCCGAGCGGATCCGGTTTGAGCCGGCGCTGCCGAGCACGAGTTCGGGCGTCCCGTCGCGCAGCACCGCGGTCGGCGCCATCATGCTCGGCAGCCGCCGGCCCGGCGGCAGGCGGTGGAAGCCCAGGGGATTCAGGTCCTGCTCGCCGAGCATGTTGTTGAGGTGGATCCCCGTGCCGGGCACGACGATCCCCGCCCCCTCGCCGTTCGAGCACGTCACGCTGCACGCGCCGCCGGCGCCGTCGAGCACGGCGACGTGGGTGGTCGAGCCGAGCCGCCACGCAAGGAAGCGCTCGAGGAAGCCGAGTTCGTCGAGGCCCTCGAGGAAGCCGGGCGTGCGCTCGCGCTGCATCGCCTCCATCGCCGTCACGAGCGCCTCGGTCGACGGCGGCGCCGGCTCGCGTTCGAGCAGCCCGAGCGCGTAGGCGATCAGGATCCCGCCGGCCGAGGGCGGCGGGTTCGTCAGCACCGTCCGCCCGCGGTAGGCGGCGCGCACCGGCTCGCGCGGGACGACCTCGTAGGCGGCGAGGTCGTCGGCCGTCAGCAGCCCGCCGTGCTCGGCCAGCAGCGCGACGACCGCCGCCCCCAGCTCGCCCTCGTAGAACGGCCGCGCGCCCTCCGCGCCGAGCAGCTCCATCGAGGCGGCCAGCTCGGGCTGGCGCACGACGCCGCCCTCGCCCAGCAGCTCGCCCTCGGGCGCGTAGATCGCCCGGCACTCCGGCGTCAGCGTGACGATCCCTTCGAGGATCTCGACCACGTAGGCCTGCGCGGCGTTGAGCGCGACGCCCTCGCGCGCCAGCGCGGCCGCGGGCGCGCAGAGCTCGGCCAGCGGCAGGCGCCCGTAGCGCTCGGAGGCAGCGCAGATCCCGCGCGCCATCCCGTACGTGCCGACCGACGCCGCGCCGGCGTTGAACAGCTGCACCGCGTCGCCGAACGAGACGTCGACCGGCACGAGCTCGGCGCGCCGCTCGGCCTCCGCGCCGCGGCCCGGCATCTCGACGAAGAAGTCGAGCAGGACCGGGTCGGCGCCGCCGCCGTCGGGCCACAGCGGATCCGCAGCCGGCACGACGAGCATGTAGCCGCCCGCGCCGAGCCCGCTCAGCAGCGGCTCGGCCGCGAACGAGGCGAGCATCGCCGCCAGCGCGGCGTCGACCGCGTTGCCGCCGGCCCGCAGCGCCTTGGCGCCGGCCTCGGCGCTCAGCGGATGGCCGGCCGCGACGACGCCGAGCGGGCCGGTCACCTGCGCGCGCTCCAAGCAGCCGGCCCAGCCGTGCACGCGATCACGGCCGGGAGCATGCCACTACCGGCGCGGCATGAACTCCGGCACGTCCAGCTCGCGCGCGCCGGCGCCGACGCGCTCGCGCGCGGCCGGCCGCTCGCGCGGCGGCGACGTGCGCGCGACGCGCGGCTCGCCGGCCGGCTCGCGCAGCGGCGTCGCGATCCCCGCCGCGCCCAGCTCGTCGCGCGCGGCCCGCCGCGCGCGCTGGTCGCCGTAGCCGGTGGCGACGACCGTCACCCACACCTGGTCGTCGAGCTTCTCGTCGACCATCGCGCCGAAGATGATGTTCGCCTCCGGGTGAGCCGCCTCCGAGACCGCCTTCGCCGCCTCGTTCACTTCCCACAGCGAGAGGTTGGTCCCGCCCGTGATCGACAGCAGGATCGAGCGCGCGCCCTCCATCGACGTCTCCAGCAGCGGGGAGGCGACGGCCTGCTCGGCCGCGTCGATCGCGCGCCGTTCGCCGACGCCCATGCCGATCCCGAGCAACGCGTTGCCGGCGTCGGACATGATCGTGCGCACGTCGGCGAAGTCGAGGTTGATCAGCCCCGGCAGCGTCACGAGGTCGGAGATCCCCTGCACGCCCTGGCGCAGGACGTCGTCGGCGACGCGGAACGCGTCGACCATCGACGTGCCGCGTTCGAGCACGCTCAGCAGGCGGTCGTTCGGCACGACGATCAGCGTGTCGACCTCGGCCGCGAGCGCTTCGACGCCCATGTCGGCCTGCGCGCGGCGGCGCGAGCCCTCGAAGCCGAACGGCTTCGTGACGATGCCGACCGTCAGCGCGCCCACCTCGCGCGCGATCCGCGCGACGACCGGCGCCGCGCCGGTGCCGGTGCCGCCGCCGGCGCCGGCCGTGATGAAGATCATGTCCGAGCCCTTGAGGTGGGCCTTGATGCGGTCGTACTCCTCCATCGCGGCCTGACGGCCCACCGCCGGGTCCGAGCCCGAGCCCAGGCCGCGCGTGACGCCCTCGCCGATGCACAGCGTGCGATCGGCGGCGCACTGCTGCAGCGACTGCTGGTCGGTGTTGACGGCGATGAACTCGACGCCCTCGACCTCGGCCTCGATCATGCGGTTGACGGCGTTGACGCCGCCGCCGCCGACGCCGACGACGCGCAGCACCGGACCCAGGCCCGTCCGCGCGGCGGCGTCCTGCTCGGCCTGCGCGTAGGCGCCGGCATGCGAGGGCAGCGCGACCGGCTCCAGGATGTTCTCCGGGATGTCGGAGGAGAAGGCGTTGCGCAGGCGCTCCTGCGGCGACGGGACCTCCGGCTCCTGCGCCGGGAGCGGCGGTGCGGGCGCGGGCGCGGCGGCCTGCGCCTCGGGCGTGGCGCCGAGCGACGGGTGCGGCACACCGCCGTCGTGGGCGGCGTCTTCCTCGGTCTTGCGGAAGAGAGCGGCCAGCGGCCCCTCCCTCATGCTCGCGCGCTTACCGCTTCCCATTGCCGAGGACCTCCTTCGCGAGCTGACGGTAGGCGTGGGCGGCCGTCCCGTCCGGATCGTACTTCAGCACCGACATGCCCTTCACCGGGGCCTCGGCGAAGCGCACCGTCTTCCTGATGCGCGACGCGAACACGCGGTCGCCGAAGTTCTCCTCGAGGATCTCGATCGCCTCCTTGGCGTGCAGCGTCCGCGTGTCGAACAGCGTCGGGAGGATCCCCTCGATGTCGACGTTCGGGTTGAGGTTCTCGCGGATCATCGAAAGCGTGTTCTGCAGCTGGATGAGGCCCCGCATGGACAGATACTCGCACTGGACGGGGACGATCACCTTGTGCGCGGCCGTCAGCGCGTTGATCGTCAGCAGCCCGAGGCTCGGCGGGGTGTCGATGAAGATGAAGTCGTAGTCGTCCTCGATCGCCTTGATGGCCTTCTGCAGCGAGCGCTCGCGCCCGATCTGCGCGGCCATCGCGATCTCCGCGCCGGCGAGGTCGATCGAGGAGCAGGCGACGTCGACCTCGCGCTTGCGGATCACCTCGCGGATCGACATGTGGTGCACGAGCACGTCGTACATCGACTGCTCGAGCGTGTCGGGGTCGATGCCCTGCGACATCGTCAGGTTGCCCTGCGGGTCCATGTCGCAGCAGAGCACGCGGTGGCCCTCCTCGGCGAAGGCCACGGCGAGGTTCAGCGTGGTGGTGGTCTTGGCGACGCCGCCCTTCTGGTTCGCGAAGGCGATTACCTTGGCCTTGGCGCTCACAGCAGTCTCCGATGCGGTCGGGAACCCATACGCGGGGGTATTCGCAGCGCTGGCGGGGATTCCTTCAGCGATCGACGGCCGGCTGGGGCGCCGGGCGCGGCGCGGGCGCGACGGCGCTCGCCGCGCGCACGTCGAGCGCGAGCATCGCGGCGAGCGTAAGCCCGAAGATGACGAGGCATTGGACGCCGACCTCGACCAGCTCCCTCGGCGCCTTCGCGCGCTGATTGAGCAGCACCTGGACCAGCACGCCGCCGACGGCCCCGCCGAGCAGCCCGACCAGCGCCCGCGGCGGGATCCACAGCGCCCCGACCGCGAGCCCGAGCAGGCCTCCGGTGACCGCGAGCGAGGCGACTTCGAAACGGTGCTGGTCCAGCCCCGTCACGTGATGATGCACGCCGTGGATCAGCGTCGGCAGCTCGAAGACGACGCCGCCCAGCGCGCCGGCGAGGGCGCCGAGCGCGAGCCCACCGAGCACCCGCCCCGCGAGCCGCCGCTGCTCACCGCGCCGCAGCGTGAGCCAGGCGCCCAGCGCCGCCGCGACGATCGCCCACGTGATCGCACGGCGCGCGATCGTCTTGACGTCACCCTCGACGGCCCAATGCTTCGTGACCGTGTCGGCGAGCAGATGGCCGAGCAGGCCGGCGATCACGGCCAGTCCCACCCCCTCGGCGAACAGCGGCAGGAGCGCCGCGGCGCGCGAGGGACGCGGCGGGGCCGCGGGGCGCAACCGGTCCGGGTCGGGCGCGTCGCCGCCGCGACGGACCGCGGGGACGAGCACGTCGTCGAGCGCGTCGAGCAGCCGCCCGACGTCGTAGCGCCAGCGCAGGTCGCTGAGCTCCAGCGCGTTGCGCCGCGCGAGCGGGCGCAGGCTCTCGGGCAGCTGCGCCGGGTCCGGCATCCGCGCGCCCCCGACGAGCACCGGGATCACCGTCACCTGCGGGCTGTGCAGCGCCGTCTCGATCTCGAGGCGGACGAAGTCCTCGGGGTCGGCGATGCGCGCGGTCGCGTGGCCGTCGAGCGGCTGGGCCCAGCGCGGCCCGATCACCACGACGAGCGCGCGGCAGGCGCCGACCGCCGTCGAGATATGCTCGACGAAGTCGATCCCAGGCGCCATCTCGACGTCCATGAAGACGTTGTCCTCGCCGAGGTGGGCGGCGATCGCGTCGTACAGGCGCCCGGCGTGGCCGGCCGTCTCTTCGCGCCGGTAGCTCACGAAGACCTTCGGCTCGGCGGAGGCGCTCACCGCCCGTCCCCCTCCCCGCGGGCCGCTTCGCGGCGTTGGGAGACCCACGCGGCGTGCTCCTGGGAGACCAGCCCCTCGACGCGCTCTGCCAGCAGCGCCTCGGGCCGCGCGGCGCCCGCGTAGGGACCCGCGCACACGAGGTAGAGGTGCTTCTCGTGCTTGAGGCGCTCGCACGTCGAGCGGTACGTGGTCCACGTCTGCTGGTACTGCTGCAGCTGCTGCAGCCCCTCCAGCACGACGATCAGCGCCCCGGCGGCGCCGATCACCGCTGTCGAGACGGCCGCCGCGGCTGCGACCGGGATCGCCGCCGCGACGACGATCTGGCAGACCTTCAGGCGCTTGAACCAACGCTGCGCGTGGCCGCTCTTGGCGTCGTACCAGGCGAGCTGCTCCTCCAGCCGCTCCCATGCAGGGCCGGAGCGCGGCGCCCGCGCCGCCTGCTCGGTCCCCCTCTCCGGCGGCACCGCGACCGCCGTCGCCTCGCGCACTCGATTGCCTCCCGGAAGCGCCGAAATCGATTGACTGCTTTGTGGTATCCGACAGACCGGGTCGTGTCAAGCGAACGGGCGTCTAGGCTTCCGGGCTCCCGTGCCCGGTCTGGCCGACAAGCGCCTGCTGTTCGTGGCCGGCAAGGGCGGCGTGGGACGCACCACGGTCGCGCTCGCGCTTGGGATCGCGGCCGCGCGGCGCGGGAAGCGGACGATCGTCGCCGAGATGGGCGGGCAGGCGCTCGGCGCGTCGGCGTTCGGGCGCGCGCGCGCCCGGCCGGGCGCGGAGGTCGCGCTCGACGGCACCCTGCACGCGATCTCGCTCGACGTGCGCACCGCGATGGACGAGTACCTGCATGCGCGCGCCGGGCGCCTCGGCGACCTGCTCGGCGCCTCGCGCGCGTTCGGCGCGTTCGTCGCCGCGACGCCCGGGATGCGCGAGCTGCTGACGGTCGGGAAGGTGTGGGAGCTGGCGCAGGACGCGCGGCGCGTCGAGGGCGGCGAGCGCTACGACCTCGTGATCGCCGACGCGCCCGCGACCGGCCACGCGATCGCAACGCTGCGCACGCCGCGCACGTTCGCCGAGATCGCGCGCGTCGGACCGATCGCCCACCAGGGCCGCACGATCGACGCGACGCTGCGCGACGCGGCGTTCACCGGGGTCGTGGCGGTCTCGCTGCCGGAGGAGATGCCGGTCAACGAGACGCTCGTGCTGCAGCGCGCGCTGCGCGACGCGCCCGGGCTGGAGCTGGGCGCGCTCGTCGTCAACGCCTGCCTGCCGCGGCGGCTCGGCCCGCGCCAGGCCGCGAGCGTGCGCCGCGCGCTGGAGCGCACGAGCGAGTCGGTCGCCCACGCCGCGCTGCGCTCGGCGCTGTCCGAGCACGTGCGCGCGAGCGTGCAGCGCGAGCAGGTCGAGCGGGTGGCGGCCGAGGCGGGCATGACGCCGGTCGAGCTGCCGTACCTGTTCGGGCCGGCGCTCGAGCGCGAAGAGCTGGAGCGGCTGGCGGACGCGCTGGAGGGGATCTTGTGAGCGGCCGGCGCACACCCGGTCGCGCGCGGCTCGCCGGGCCGGCGCCGGCGCCGGCGCGCGGGGCGGCGCGATGACGGGCGTCGCCGAGCTCCTGCGCGACCGCCGCGTCGTCGTGATGGCCGGCTCCGGCGGGGTCGGCAAGACGACGACGTCGGCGGCGGTCGCGCTCGGGATGGCGGCGCGCGGGTTGCGCGTCGCGGTCGTCACGATCGACCCGGCGCAGCGGCTCGCCGACGCGCTCGGGCTCGACGCGCTCGGCAACGAGCCGCGTCGCGTCGACCCCGCGCCCTTCGAGCGCGCCGGCCTGCGCATGCAGGGCGAGCTGTCGGCGATGACGCTCGACGTCAAGCGCACGTTCGACGACCTGATCGCGCGCCTCGCGCCCGACGAGCGCACGCGCGAGCAGATCCTCGCCAACCGCATCTACCGCGAGCTGTCGGGCGCGATCGCCGGCTCGCAGGAGTTCACGGCCGTCGCGAAGGTCCACGAGCTGGCGCAGGAGGGCGGCTTCGACCTGCTCGTGCTCGACACGCCGCCGGCGCGCAACGCGCTCGACTTCCTCGACGCGCCCGAGCGGCTCGCGAGCTTCTTCGAGAGCCGCGCGCTGCGCGCGCTGCTGCGCCCGGCCGGAACGGGCGCCCGGCTGCTGGGGCGCGGCGCGGGGATGATGCTCGGGCTGCTCGGCCGCGTCACCGGCGCCGACCTGCTGCGCGACCTGTCGGACTTCCTGCGCCTGCTGAGCGGGCTCGTCGGCGGCTTCCGCGAGCGCGCGGCGGCCGTCGAGGCATTGCTGCGCGACCCGGCCACGAGCTTCATGCTCGTCACCTCGCCCGAGCGGGAGCCGATCGGCGAGGCGCTCGCGTTCCGCGCGCGCCTCGAGCAGGCGCGGATGGCGCTCGGCGGCGCGATCGTCAACCGCGTCCACACCGACGAGCTGGGCGAGCGCGAGGCGGGCGACGTCGAGCCGCTGCTCGTCGCCGAGGCCGGCCTGTCGGCCGCGGTCGCCGGGCAGGTCGCGGCCGCGTTCGCCGACGAGCACGCGCTGACCCGCCGCGACGCCGCCAACGTCGCCCAGCTCGCCGGCGCGCTCGGCGCCGGCGTGCCGCTGATCGAGGTCCCCCAGCTCGACGAGGACCTGCACGACGCCGCCGGCCTCGTCGCGCTGCACGCGCACCTGTTCGGGGCGTAGCCCGCGACGGCGCCACCGGCCCAGCGCGCTGCGCGCGCACCTGCTCGCCACGGCGTAGCGCCGGCGCGCCACGCCCCGTTGCGGTCCGCGCCACCCGCTGGCAAGCTCGTCGCACGTCCACGCTCGCGCCCCCCACCCCGAACGAGCGTGCCGCGCGCGGCAAGGCGGCGCGGGCCGAGGTGCCGCGCTCCAGCCACGCCGCGTGGGTCGCCCCAGCCGACCGCCGCGACCCGGTCGAGATCCTGGAGCGGCAGGCGCGCAGCCGGGTCCCGGAGCTGGTCCCGATCCGCTACGGGCGGATGGCCGCCTCGCCGTTCGCGTTCTACCGCGGCGCGGCGGCGATCATGGCCGCCGACCTGGCCGACAGCCCGCAGTCGGGGATCCGCGTGCAGTGCTGCGGCGACGCGCACCTGGCGAACTTCGGCGGCTTCGCGTCGCCCGAGCGGACGCTGCTGTTCGACCTCAACGACTTCGACGAGACGCTGCCGGGGCCCTGGGAGTGGGACCTCAAGCGCCTCGCCGCGAGCGTCGCCGTCGCGGGGCGCGAGCTGGGCTGCGACGAGCGCCGGCGCCGGGCCGCCGTCCGCGCCTGCGCGCGCCAGTACCGCGAGGCGATCCGCGGCTTCTCCGGCCACACGCTGCTCGAGACGTGGTACGCGCGGATGGACGACAGCGAGCTGGCCGAGCTGCTGCGCACGCAGGCGACGGCGGCGCAGAGCCGGCGCTTCGACCGCGTCGTCGCGAAGGCCCGCCGCAGGGACAGCGCGCGCGCGTTCGCGAAGCTCGCGCACCGCGTCGATGGCAAGCCGCGGATCGTCAGCGACCCGCCGCTGATCGTCCCGATCGACGAGCTGCTCGACGCCGACGAGGCCGCCACGCTCGCCGAGCGGATGCGCGAGCTGATCGTCGCCTATGGCCACAGCCTCGCGGCCGACCGCCGCCGCCTGCTGCAGCGCTACCGCTACTGCGACTTCGCGCGCAAGGTCGTCGGCGTCGGCAGCGTCGGCACGCGCGCGTGGGTGCTGCTGCTGCTCGGCCGCGACGACGAGGACCCGCTGTTCCTGCAGTGCAAGGAGGCGCAGGAGTCGGTGCTGGCGCCGTACGCGGGCGCGAGCGAGTACCGCAACCAGGGCCGGCGCGTGGTCGAGGGCCAGCGGCTGATGCAGGCGGCGAGCGACATCCTGCTCGGCTGGGTGCGCGTGACCGGGATCGACGGCGCCGAGCGCGACTTCTACGTGCGCCAGCTGTGGGACTGGAAGGCGTCGGCGGACGTCGCGACGATGGAGCCGGCCGGGCTGGCGACCTATGCGCGCCTGTGCGCGTGGACGCTCGCGCGCGCCCACGCGCGCTCGGGCGACGCGATCGCGATCGGCTCTTACCTCGGCTCCGGCGAGGTGCTCGACCGCGCGATCGCGGACTTCGCCGAGGCCTACGCGGAGCGCAACGCGCGCGACCACCGCGCGCTGCTCGACGCGATCGGCGACGGGCGCGTCGTCGCGCAGACGGGGGTCTGAGCGCGGCCGGCGGGGCGCGCTCGGCGGCCGGGTAGGCTCCCCGCGGATGGTCGACTTCGCCGCGGAGGGCCTGCTGGACGGGATCGAGGAGGCCGGCGCGCGCGCCGACCGGGTCGCGCTGCTGGAGGAGCTGCTGGCCGAGGGCATCGGACTCGACGAGCTCAGGCAGGCGGCCGCGGAGGACCGGCTCGTGCTGCTGCGCGTCGAGCGCGCGCTCGGACAGGACCAGTACACCGCGCGCGAGGTCGCCGGGCGCACCGACGTGCCGCTCGAGCTCGTGCTGCGCCACCGCCAGGCGCTCGGGCTGCCGACGCCCGATCCCGACGAGCTGGCGTTCACCGACGACGACGTCGACGCGCTCGTGCGCCTGCGCGCGTTCATGGACGCCGGCCTGCCGGAGGAGGGGCTGCTGCAGGCGACGCGCGTGCTCGGCGAAGGGCTCGCGCGCGTGGCGGCGACCGTGCGTCCGCTCGTCGCCGACGCGTTCCTGCGCCCCGGCGACAGCGAGCGCGAGCTGAGCGCGCGCTATGCGGCCGCCAACGCCCAGCTGGGGCCGCAGCTGGGCGCCGTGATGCAGCGGATCCTCAACCTGCACCTGCGCGACCAGGTCCGCAGCGACGCGATCGGCCGCGCCGAGCTGGCGGCCGGGCGGCTCGCCGGCGGCGCGACGATGACGGTCGCGTTCGCCGACCTCGTCGACTTCACGAAGCTCGGTCAGCGCGTGCCGGTCGAGGAGCTGGGCGCGATCGCCGGGCGCCTGGCGACGCTCGCCTCCGAGGTCGCGCGCTCGCCGGTGCGACTCGTCAAGACGATCGGCGACGCGGCGATGCTCGTCTCGTCCGAGCCCGCGCCGCTGCTCGGCGCCGTGCTCGCGATGGTCGAGGCGGCCGACGCCGAAGGCGACGAGTTCCCGCGCATGCACGCCGGGCTGGCGACCGGCCAGGTGCTGGGTCATGCCGGCGACTGGTACGGCAGCCCGGTGAACCTCGCAAGCCGGATCGCGACGATCGCCCGGCCCGGCAGCGTCGTCGTCGAGCAGGCGACGCGCGAGGCGATCGAGGCGGCGGACCCCGACGGCTGGCGCTTCTCCACGATCCTCCCGCGCCGCATCAAGGGGATCGACGGCAGCGTGCCGCTGTTCCGCGCACGGCCCGCGAAGGCGTCTTAGCCGACCGGCTCGGCGGCGGCCTCTTCGAGCAGCTCGTCGGCGAGCGCGCGCAGGTCGGCGTCGAGGTGGCCGCAGAGGACGTCGCGCAGCAGCGCGCGCAGGTGGCCGGCCAGCTCGGCGACGAGCCGCTCCGCGGCCCCGTCCCCACCCGCCCGGGTCATGCCGGCGACGACGGTGCGCTCGAGCGTGACGGCGCGCGCGATCCGCTCGGCGAGCGCGGCGCGCTCGCCGGGCACGGCGCAGATCGCCGCGAGGCGCTGAGCGAGGCGCCCGCTCTCCGGGCCCTCGGGCTCCAGCAGCGCGCGCAGCGCGAGCAGGTGGTCGGTCAGCTCCTCGAACGGGTCGGCGCGCTCGCAGCCCAGCTCGAAGCGGCGCAGCGCCCACGCGACCTCGCCGGCGCGCGGCGTGCGGCGTGCGACGAGGCTGCAGAAGGCGCGCAGCTCGTCCTCCTGGGCGGCCGGGATCGCGGTGCGCTCGAGCGCGGCGGCGCGCGCAGCGCCGGATCCCGCGCGGTCGGGCCGCGCTGCGCCCGCGGCTTCGCCGGGCACGCCGCCGCCGAGCGGCGACGCCTGCCATGCCCCGCCGTCGACGCGCGCCCAGGCGAGCGGCCCGAGCGCGTGGTCGCCGGCGTCGAACAGCCGCAGCGCGCGCAGCAGGGCGCGGAAGCGCGCGGACGCCTCGGCGAGCGGCGCCGGCCCGCCGACGCGCTCGCTCTCGCTCGTGAAGACCGCGAGGACGGCGTCGCCCTGGTCCCACAGCGCCTCGGCCGGCGCGTCCGGCAGCGCCTCGCCGCGCACGAGCGACAGCCCGTCGGCGAGCGCGACCTCGTCGGACTCGAGCGCCAGCCCGTGCAGCGGCGCGACGACGGTCGCGACCTGGCGCCCCTCGTACAGCGCGGCCTCCAGCTCGAGGTAGGCGGTCGCGAACGCCTCCGGCTGGTAGCCGAACGCGGTCGCCTCGGCGTAGACGGCGGACAGGAACGAGCGCAGCACGGCGTCGGCGCGCTCACGCGGGTCGGGCGGGATGCGCGGCTCGCCGCGGCGGCGCAGGTAGCGCTCGATCCCGCCGGTCGCGGCGACCGCGCGCGCGGCCGGCAGATAGCTCGGCAGGCGGTCGAGCAGACCCATGCGCGAGCGGATGAACTGGCCGGTCAGCGGGCGGTAGCAGTAGAGCGGGCTGCGGGAGCCGCGCTCTTCGACGACCTCGAACGGGACCTCGGCGCCGTTCGCCGTCTCGGCCGCCAGTTGCAGCCCCGACTCCTCCGTGAACTCCTCGAGCAGGGCGTGCAGTGTGCGGTTGCGCATGGCGGCCGGATTCGCCGGCCGCGCGAGTGGTCCTGCCGCGCGCAGGGCGGGTTGCAGGACGCGTCAGGCGGCGGCCGTGGCGGCCTCGGCCCGCGCGCAGTCGCCCTGCGCGCCCAGCCACTTCCTGCCATACGCCCGCATGTCTTCGACGATCGGGACGAGCGCGCGGCCCTTCTCGGTCAGCGCGTACTCGACGCGCGGCGGGACCTCGGGGAACGTGCGGCGCGCGACGATCCCCTCCTCCTCGAGCGCGCGCAGGCGCAGCGACAGCGTGCGCGGGCTGATCCCGGCCAGCGAGCGCTCCAGCTCGCAGAAGCGCGAGCGGCCCTCGGCGAGGTCGCGGATGATCAGCAGCGTCCACTTGCCGCAGACGATCTCGGCCGTGCGGCAGACGGGGCAGGTCGCGTCGGAAGCCATTGCACTACCCATGGTAGCGCAAGACTTTCCAAACTGAAGCATGGGTGGTGGGCGCTGGCGGTGGCGCCAGCTCAGCCGAGGCCGGGCGGCGCGATCGACGGCGGCGGCCCGACGGGCGCGGGTGGGCCGAACGGCGGCACAGGCGGCGGCTCGGGCGCGCCGACCGCGACGGGCGCACGGCGGGGCTCGGCCGGGCGCGGCTCGCCGTCCGGCTCGTCCGCGTCGTCGTGCTCGCCGTCGAGGTCGCTCATCGACGTCCCCAGCCGCCCCTCGGCGGCGACGAGCAGCTTGAAGTCGTGCGGGCTGGTCGCGACCTGGACGGCGTCGTCCATCGCGACGCGCCCGGCCTGGACGTGGTGCAGCAGCGCCTGGTCGAACGTCTGCATCCCGTAGAACTCGCCCTCGGCGATCACCTCGCGCAGGCGGCCGGTCTGCTCCGGGTCGAGGATCATGTCGCGCGCGCGGCCGGTCATCCGCAGCACCTCGCAGACGGCGACGCGGCCGCGGCGGTCCGGCGTCGGCACGAGCCGCTGGGAGATGATCCCCTTCAGCGTCCCGGCGAGCATCGCGCGCGCCTGCTGCTGCTGGTGGGGCGGGAAGAAGTCGATGATGCGGTTGACCGTCTCGGGCGCGTCGATCGTGTGCAGCGTCGAGAGCACGAGGTGGCCGGTCTCAGCCGCCGACAGGGCGGTGTGGACGGTCTCCTCGTCGCGCATCTCGCCGATCAGGATCACGTCCGGGTCCTGGCGCAGCACGCGCCGCAGCGCGCGCTTGAATGAGGCGGTGTCCTGCCCGACCTCGCGCTGGTTGAGGATCGACTGCTTGTCGCGGTGCAGGAACTCGATCGGATCCTCGATCGTGACGATGTGCTTCGCGCGCGTCTCGTTGATCTGGTCGATGATCGCGGCGAGCGTCGTCGACTTGCCCGAGCCGGTCGTGCCGGTCAGCAGGATGATCCCGCGCTCCTCCTCGGCGAGGTCGGAGACGACCGGCGGCAGGCCGAGCTGCGCGACCGACTTGATCTGCGTCGGGATCGTGCGCATCACGAGCGAGGTCGTGCCGCGCTGCTGGAAGGCGTTGACGCGGAAGCGCGCAAGCTCGGGGATCGCGTAGGCGAAGTCGACCTCGTGCTCTGAGTCGAACTCGGCGCGGCGACCCTCGTCGGCGAGGATCTCGCGCAGGACGCGGTCGGTGTCCTGGGCGGTGAGCGGCTCGGATCCGGGCAGCGGCGCCAGCGCGCCGTTGACGCGCTCCAGCGGCGGGGAGCCGGCTTTCAGGTGCAGGTCCGAGCCGCCCGCTTCGACGAGATGGCGCAGCGCGTCGTCGATCGTGAACACCATGGATGAATCGGCGTTCGCGCGAGATCGCTTGAGCTAGGGTGCGCGCGGATGAACGTCCGTCTCTACGGGTTCGCGATCTCCAACCCGACGATCACGGTGCAGCTGATGCTGGAGCGCAAGGGGATCGCGTACAAGAACGTCGAGCTGCTGCCGGGCCTGCACCCGCTGATGGTGCGGCTCGCCGGCTTCCGCCAGGGGACGGTGCCGACGATGAAGATCGACGGACGCAAGGTCGAGGGCTCGACCGTGATCGGGCGCGAGCTGGAGCGGCTCGTGCCCGAGCCGCCGCTGTACCCGGCAGACCCGGAGGCGCTGCGGGCGGTCGAGGAGGCCGAGGCGTGGGGCGACGTCGAGCTGCAGATGGTCCCGCGGCGCATCGCGCGCTGGGGGCTCGCGCGCAGCCAGTCGGCCCGGACGCGCGTCGCGCGCGACGTCGGGGTCCCGCTGCCGGCGGTCGCGGCGGCGCTGAACCAGCCGGTCGCGCGGGCGATGGCGAGCAAGGTCGACGCCGACGAGGCGCACGTGCGCCGGACGCTCGCCGAGCTGCCGGCGACGCTCGACCGCATCGACGGCTACGTCGCCTCCGGCGTGATCGGCGGCGAGGAGCCCAACGCCGCCGACTTCCAGATCGCCCCGTCGGTCCGCATCCTCGCCGGCATGGCCGACATCGCGCCGCTGCTCGCCGGCCGCCCCTGCGAGGCCCACGCACGCGGCTTCGTGCCGAAGTACCCCGACGCCCCGCCGCTGCTGCCGCGCGAGCTCCTGGCGGCGGCGGGCTTGTAGCCCGCCGCGCCTACGCTACATCCCGGAGCTTCTGGGCCTCTGCGAGCGACTGGAGCTTCTTCAGCGACTGGTTCTCGATCTGCCGGATCCGCTCGCGAGTGACGTTGAACGTGCGACCGACCTCGTCGAGCGTGCGGGGATGCTCGCCGCCGAGGCCGTAGCGCAGCTCGAGCACGCGGCGCTCGCGGTAGGAGAGGTTCTCGAGCGCCTCGCGCAGCGCCTCCTTCGTGAGGATCTCAGCGGCGCGCTCGTACGGCGACTCGGCACGCTCGTCGGCGATGAACTGGCCGAACTCCGATTCCTCTTCGTCGCCGACCGGCTTCTCGAGCGAGACCGGCGCCTGCGCGGAGCGCTTGATCGAGTCGACCTCGTCCGGCTCGATCCCGGTCACCTCGGCGATCTCGTCGGCGGTCGGCTCGCGGCCGAGCTCGGTCACGAGCTTGCGCTCGGCGCGCCCGATCTTGTTGAGCTTCTCGACGACGTGGACCGGGATGCGGATCGTGCGCGCCTTGTCGGCGAGCGCGCGGGCGATCGCCTGGCGGATCCACCAGGTGGCGTACGTGGAGAACTTGAAGCCCTTGCGGTAGTCGAACTTCTCGGCCGCGCGCACGAGCCCGAGCGTCCCCTCCTGGATCAGGTCGAGGAACGGCAGGCCCTGGTTGCGGTAGTTCTTCGCGATCGAGACCACGAGCCGCAGGTTCGACTCGACCATCTTCTGCTTCGCGTCGAGGTCGCCGCGCTCGATGCGCTTGGCGAGGTCGACCTCCTCCTGAGCGGTGAGCAGCCGCACCTTGCCGATGTCCTTCAGGAACAGCTGAAGGGAGTCGGTCGTCATGTCCGGCTTGAGGTCGAGCGCCGTCTTGGCCTTGCGCCGCGTGCGCTTGTCGGGCGCGCGCTCGACCTGGGAGGAGGCGGCGAGCGCCGGGTCGATCTCCTCGACCAGCTCGATCTCGGACTTTTCGAGGAAGCCGTGCAGCTCCTCGACGTCGGCCTCGTCGAGATCGAGCTCGCTGACGGCGGTGGAGATCTCGGCGTAGGTCAGGACGCCGAGCTGCTGGCCCCGCGTGAGGAGGCCCTTGATCTCTTCGAGCTCTTGCAGTTCCGCTACAGACATCTGCTGGTTCCGTTTCTCGTGGTGGCGCGGCGCCTGTGCGCGCACCACTGCCATTCAAGCACTGTCCAGGATCCTAGCCGGTCCCGACCCGCGCGCGCTGCGCGCAGCACTTCTACTACGCACAACGGACGCCAACGTTTCAAGTTGCGCTCCCTTTTTTCCCCTGATCGGGCGCGCGCAGACGCGCCTTGAGTCGATCGGGTCGGCGCGCGCACATGACCGGGGGCGCGTCTCGTATACTGCCGACCGCCTCGCCGAACGGTCGTGCGTCCAGCGCCCGGCCGACGGGGGACCCGTTGCGGGCCGCCTGGCTCGCGGGGGCGAATCGGCCGGATCGCCGGCCGTAGCGGCGCTTTCGAAGGTGCGTCGCGAGCCCGTCAGCTCACCTCGTAGGCACGGCCAGCACCATGCGACTCCCCCGTTCGTTCACCGTGACGCTCGCCGCCCTGCTGATGCCGGGAGTGCTCGGCGTCGCCGCGGGCGCCGCGGCGGCGGACGATCCCGGCGGCGCGGCCCCGGACCAGATCACGCTGCCGGGCGCGACCCCGATCGTCGTCCACGTCGTCGGCAACCCGATCGCGAAGGCGACCGGCGACCGGATCGCGATCTCGGTGCGCACGAGCGCGACCCAGCAGGGCGGCGTGCACCTGACCGGCACGGCGCCGGCCGGCGCTCCCGGCTCGACGGTCCGGATCGAGCGGCTCGACCCGCAGGCGGGCTGGGTGCTGGTCGCGACCGCGCCGGTCGCGCAGAACGGCTCGTTCTCGCTCGTGTGGCACCCGCGGCAGGCCGGCCCGGCGCAGCTGCGGGCGGTCGCGGGCGGCGGCACCGGCGCGAGCGACGCGGCCGGGGCGAAGGCGACGCCGCAGGTGGGCGTGACCGTGTATCGCCGCGGCGTCGCGTCGTGGTTCAACCCGGTCGGCGAGACGACGGCGTGCGGCGTGGTCGTCGACAAGGACACGATCGGCGTCGCGCACCGCACGCTGCCGTGCGGGACGCCGGTGCTCTTCTACTACCGCGGGCGCACGGTCGTCGCGCCCGTGATCGACCGCGGCCCCTACGTCCACGGCCGCACGTGGGACCTGACGCTGCCGACGTTCCGCGCGCTCGCGGGCGGCAGCGGCGCCGGGCTGCTCACCCTGGGCGCGCTCGCGCAGCCGGCGCCGGCCGCGGCGCCCGCGCGCCACCGGCGCGGCTGAGCCGCTCAGCCGACCGGCCGTGGCGGCGTGCGGTGCGGGTCGGCCGGATCGCCTGGGATCGCCTCGCCGATCCGCACGCCGGCGGCGGACGCGGCGAGCATCGCCTCCTCCGCGCGCTCGATCAGCGTCGCGGCGTCGTGGCCGTCCTCGCCGTAGACGGCGAAGCCGATCGTCGCCGCCAGCGGCGCGCCGCGCCAGTGCTCGCCGCGCTCGACGCCGGCGGCGATCCGTTCGGCGAGCGCGATCGCCCCGGCGCGTCCGACGGCCGGCGCGATCACCCACGCGCGGCCGTGGTGGTCGGAGGCGACGAGGTCCTGGCGGCGGATCGCGCGGCGGATCGCCTGCGCGAGGCGCCCGTAGGGGACCCCCTTCTCCGCTTCGGGCGCGCTCGCGACGATTCGCTCGGCGTCGACGAGCTCGACGCGCAGCAGCGCCAGCCCGCCGCCCTCGCGCTGGCAGCGGTCGACGTGGCGCTCGAGGGTCGCAATCCACAGCTCGCTGTCGTCCATCGCCCCGGCGGGCCCGTGGCGCGCGTCCGCGCGGGTCGGGAGATGGGTGACGGAGCCGTTGCCGGACGCGGGCGACGGGTCGGGCGGCGGCGCATCGGCAACGGGCCCGGACGCGGGCGACGGGTCGGGCGGCGGCGCATCGGCAACCGGCCCGGCCGCGGGCGCCGAGCCGGCCGCCGCGACGGGACGCGGCGCGCCGGCGGCCGCCGCGGGGTCGGCGGCGAGCGCCGCGTCGCCGAGCGCCGTCGCGGTCACGATCGCCGCGACGAGCGCGAGCCGCTCGGCGAGCTGGTCGGGCGCCGGCGGCCCGGCGGCGGCGTGCGCGTCGCGCGCGGCGACCGCCAGGCATGCGCGCAGCGCATCAATCGCGCCCGCCGCCGCGGCGGCGCCGGTCGCGCCCGCGAGCGCCGGGATGCGGCCGGCGAGCGCGGCGAGGTCGCCGCCGGGCGCGAGCCGCGCCAGCTCGCGGTCGGAGCCGAGCGCGCGCGCCAGCGCGGCACAGATCGCCGGCGCCTCGGCCGCCAGCTCGGCCGCCGGGATCGACCCGGCGCGCTCCAGCGGCGAGCGCTCGAGCAGCGCGAGCAGCCAGCCCTTCGCGACGGCCTGCCCGCGGTCCGCGAGCGTCTCGGCGACGCTCCAGCCGATCGGCTCGGGTCGGTGGGGTCGAGGTGGCCCGGGCGCGGTCGGATCCGTCATCGTCGTGTCTATACCAGTGCCGCGCCGCGACCGCACGCGCCGATGGACAGAATGGGCGCATGACGCAGGCTTCTCTCTCGATCGCCGCCGCTCGCGAAGCGGTCCTCGCGGAGGCGCGTCCAGTTTCGGCCGAGCCCGTCCCCGTTGGGATCGCGGCCGGTCGCGTGCTCGCGACGGACGTCCGCGCGGCCGCCGACGCGCCGCCGTTCGACAATTCGGCCATGGACGGATTCGCCGTCGCGGCGGCGTCGTCCAGCGGTCCGCTGCGAATCGTCGGCGAGGCGCGCGCCGGCGCGCCCGCCGGGGTCGCGGTCGGGCCCGGCGAGGCGGTCCGCATCTCGACCGGCGCGCCGCTGCCCGACGGCGCCGACGCGGTCGTGCCGATCGAGCAGGCGCGGCTCGACGGCGACCGCGTGACGGCGACCGCGCCGGTCGCCCCCGGCCGCCACGTCCGCCGCGCCGGCGAAGACCTGCGCGCCGGCGAGGTCGTGCTGCGCGCCGGCGCGCGCCTGGGCCCCGGCGAGCTGGCGGTCGCGATCGCGGCCGGCGCCGCGCAGCTGGCGTGCGCGCGCCGCCCGCGGGTCGCGATCGTCTGCACCGGCGACGAGCTGCGCGCGCCGGGCGCCGAGCTGCGCGCCGGCGAGATCCACAACTCGAACGCGGCGATGCTCGCGGCGCTCGCCGCGCAGGTGGGCGCGGCGCCGGCGGAAAGCGTCGCAGCGGCGCGGTACGAGGCGCCCGCCGCAGCGACCGCGGATGCTGGAGCCACGGACGCGCGAGCGACCGACCCGCCCGCGGGCGCGCCCGACGCGTGGGCCGAGGCCGCGCGTGTCGTCGCCGACGACGCGGCCGCCACGCGCGACGCGCTCGCCGGCGCGCTCGCGACGGCCGACCTCGTGATCGCCTCCGGCGGCGTCTCGGTCGGGCCGCACGACCACGTCAAGGCAGCGCTCGCGGCGCTCGGGGTGCAGCAGCGCTTCTGGGGGCTCGACCTGCGGCCGGGCCACCCGACGTGGTTCGGCGCGCGCGGCGAGCAGCTCGTGCTCGGCCTGCCGGGCAATCCGGTCTCGAGCTTCGTCACGTTCACGCTGTTCGCGCGCCCGGCGCTGCTGGCGCTGCAGGGCGCGAGCGCGCCGCTGCCGCCGCGCGAATCGGCGTTGCTGAGCGCGGAGGTCTGCCGCGGACCGCGCGAGCAGGCGGTGCGCGTCCGCCTCGCCCCCGGCGACGACGGCGTCGCTCGCGCGACCCCGACCGGCCCGCAGGGCTCCCACGTCACCGCCTCGCTCGCCGGCGCCGACGCGCTCGCGTTCGTCGCCCCCGGCGAGGGCGCCGTCGCGGCCGGCGAGCGCGTCCCGATCGAGCGGACTTGAGGTCCGCTGGGCACAATCACCCCGTGCTCGCTCCGCTGCTCGCGCTGCTGACCCTGCTGACGGCCGCCGCGGCCGTCGCGCGACGGGTCCGCACGCGGCGCCGGCGCGCGCGGCCGGCGCACGCGCGGATCGCCGACCCGCTCGACGCGACGCGGATCGAGGCCGACGGCGCGGTGCGCTCGATCCAGGCGGCTGAGCTGACGCTGACCGCGGCCGCGCTGGAGGCACTCTGGAGCCCGCTCCAGCTCGAGCGCCTCGCGCGCACTTACTGGCGCTTCCTGACGCGCGTCTCGCTCGGGCTGATCCGCGTCGACTACGCCGGCGACCAGCGCACGGTCGTGCTCGTGCGCCGGCCGCTGCGGCTGCTGCGCTTCAAGGCGCCCGAGTACGCGATGGACCGCGAGCGCGGGACGGTCCGCTGGCGGATCGAGGACGGGCTGCTCGTCGAGCACCGCGGCCGCCACGGCGACGGCTACCTGCAGATCGACGTGCGGCGGCTGCCCGGCCCGGGCGCCGACGGCGCCGGCCGCGACGCGCGGATCCGCGTCGAGATCGAGGTCGCCAACTTCTACCCGTCGATCGCGCGCCGGCTCAGCACGCCCGTCTACCGCGCGACCCAGTCGCGCATCCACGTGCTCGTGACGCACGGCTTCCTGCGCTCGCTCGAGCGGCTCGACCTCGCCGAGTCGCGCATCGGACGCTTCGCGGCCGGCGGGCTGGGCGTCGACGACGTGCCGGACCCGCCGCTTCCGGCACCGCGCGCCGCCTGATTCGACTACGCTCGCAGCGTCATGAGCGCCGGCCTCGAGGGGGAGGCGGCGGCGGTCGCTGCACCGCGGTCGCGCAGCCGTGCCGACGAGCTCGAGCCGTCCGACCTGGGGACGGCCGCGTGGCTGTGGGCGCTCCCGAGCGCGGCGCTCGGGATCGCGCTCGTCGTGCTGCTGGGACCGCCGCTGAGCAGCGCGCTCTACCCGGCGCGCATCCCGGTCCTGCCGACCGTCGAACACCACCCGGAGGCGCTCGAGGACACGCGCTACCTGATCTCGCTGCTGGCCCCGCTGCTGCTCGTCGCGAGCCTCGCGCTGCTCGCGCCGCGGGTGCGGATCGCGCGGCGCGCGGCGATCGGGATCGCCAGCGCGGCCCAGCTCGCCGCGCTCGGGGTCGTCGTCGCAGCGCTCGTAAAGCAGCGGGAACCGGGCTGGCAGGTCGGCTTCTTCACCCCGGCGCAGTTCGCGGGGGCAGCCGCGGGGATGGTCGCGCTCGCGCTCGCGGCGCGCCGCGGCTGGCTGACGGGCGCGCGCGGCGAGTCGCGCGCGCTGCGCGCCGCGCTGCTCGCCGTCGCGCTCGCCCTCACGGGAATCTGGTTCCTGTCGTTCCTCAACACGGCGGAATCGATCACCCACTACGGCGACAGCTACAACACCGCGTTCATGGCGGACGAGACGTTCGCCGTGCTCAACGGGCACACGCCGCTCGTCGACCACACGATGGCGTACGGATCGCTGTGGCCGCTGCTGCTCGCGCCGGCGCTGGCGCTGCTGGGCAAGACGCTGCTGGCCTGGACATTCCTGATGTGGGGTCTGGTCGTCGCGATGCTGGCCGCGCTCTACGGCGTCCTGCGGCGCGTGACGCGCAGCTCGCTCGCCGCGCTCGGGCTGTACGTGCCGGCGATGGTCTTCACGTTCTTCGGGGCGTGCCGCTTCATCCACCACCCGATAGCGATCTACCAGCAGGTCCCGCTGCGCAACGCGGCCCCCTTCTTCGTCGCATGGCTCGTCGCGCGCCGGCTCGACCGCGGGCGGGGCGCGACGTGGCCGCTGTTCGTCGCGGCCGGCCTCGCGGCGCTCAACAACGTCGACTTCGGCGTCGCCGCGCTCGGCGCGACGGCGGCGGCGCTGCTGTGGGCGCGCTTTCCGCTCGACCGCCGGGAGCTCGCGCGGCTGGCCGGGAGCGTCGCGCTGGGACTGGCGGGCGCGTACGTCCTCGTCGCGCTCGTGACGCTGATCCGCGCGGGCGCGCTGCCGGACCCGGCGCGGACGTACGGCTTCGCGCGCCTGTACGCGGCGGGCGGCGTCGGCATCTGGAAGCTGCCGCACGTGATCGGCCTGCCGCTCGTCGTCTACCTCACCTATGCGGCGGCGCTCGGAGCCGCGACGGTGCGGGCGCTGCGGCGCGATCCGGACGGGCTGCTCACCGGCATGCTGGCGTGGAGCGCGATCTTCGGCTTCGGCTCGGCCGCGTACTACATGGGCGCGTCGGTGCCGTTCGGCGTGCCGACGCTGTTCCCGGCCTGGGCGCTGTCGCTCGCGCTGCTCGCGGTCGTCGCGGTGCGACGGCTGGCCGCGCGGCGCGAGCGGCTGCCATCCGTGCCGGCGCTCGCGGCGCTGTTCGGCATCGCGCTGCTGGCGACGTTCGTCGTGATACCGCCGCCGCGGCTGATGCCGTGGTCGCAGGTCCAGCGGCTCACGGCGCACCTGAGGCCGCTGGCGCCGCCGGACGCCGAACCGATGGTCGCGCCGGGCGACCCGGCGTTCCGGCGCTTCGTCAGCTCGGTCCCCGACGGGCACGGCGGCTTTGTCGTGCGCCCGGGCGCGGCGGTCGCGTTCTTCACCGCGACCGGCCACCTCGTCGCCGACGGCTACGGCCTGCGCGACGTCGTGCCCTACACCGGCCGATCGGTCTTCACGACCGGGCTGCTCGACGACGCGCTGGCGCGGCTGCGCGCCGCCGGCGGGCGCACCGCGCTCGTGCCGCTGCTGATACTCCCGCGCGTCGCGGCCGCGCTGCCGGCGCGCGGCTTCGAGGCGCTGACGAGAACGGGCCTGCGCGCCGGCGTCCCCGGCCGCGACTACCCGGCCGAAGAACTCGTGACCCGCAGCACCGGCCCGATACGCGACCAGCTGACGAAGTGGGTGGACGTGCGCGGGGCGCCGCGCCGGCCCTAGCCGTAGCGCTCGCCGGTGATGACGCGCAGCTTCGCGCGGTCGTGGCGCGCCTGGATGCGGCGCACGGTGCCCGAGCGCGAGCGCATCACGAGCGACTCGGTCGTCGCGCCGGCGCCGCGGTAGCGCACGCCCTGCAGCACGTCGCCGTCGGTCACGCCGGTGGCGGAGAAGAAGACGTCGTCGCCCTTGCAGAGGTCGTCGCTCGTGAGCACGCGGTCGAGGTCGTAGCCGGCGTCGAGCGCGGCCTGGCGCTCGGCGTCGTCGCGCGGCCACAGGCGCCCGAGCAGCTGGCCGCCCATGCACTTCAGCGCCGCGGCGGAGATGACGCCCTCGGGCGTGCCGCCGATCCCCCACAGCAGGTCGACCGGCGAGCGGTCGGACACCGCCAGCAGCGCCGCGGAGACGTCGCCGTCGAGGATCAGGCGGATTCGCGCGCCGGCCTCGCGCACCTCGCGCATCGCCTGCTCGTGGCGCGGGCGGTCGAGCATCACGACCGTCACGTCGCCGATCCCCAGCCCCTTGCGCTCGGCGACGAGCGCGAGCGTCTCGGGCAGCGGGCGGTCGAGCGACAGCAGGTCGGCGATCTCCTCCCCGCCGGCGATCTTCTCCATGTAGACGCACGGGCCGGGGTCGAACATCGAGCCGCGCTCGGCGAGCGCGATCACCGCGAGCGCGCTCGGCATCCCGAGCGCGGTGAGGCGCGTGCCCTCGAGCGGGTCGACCGCGATGTCGACCTGCGGCGGGGTGCCGTCGCCGATCTGCTCGCCGTTGTAGAGCATCGGCGCCTCGTCCTTCTCCCCCTCGCCGATCACGACGACGCCGTCCATCGGCACCGAGTCGAGCACGAAGCGCATCGCGTCGACGGCCGCCTGGTCGGCGCCCTCCTTGTCGCCGCGGCCGACCTGCCGCGCGGCGGCGAGCGCGGCCGCCTCGGTCACGCGGACGAGCTCGAGCGCGAGGTTGCGGTCCGGACGGGAGTGGTCGGTCATCGCGCGCGCGGACGCTACTGGATTTTGCAGCGTCCGCGGTACGCCGGGGGTATGGGGGTCCCTCTCGTGGAGGCCCTCGTGGGGCGTGGCTGACGCATCGGTACGCCGTGGAAGCCGCAGGAGCCTCCCGAGAGGGACCCCCACACCCCCGGCTGATCGGGCGCGGCCACGGCCCCGTCCGACCCCTCCGTGGTGGTGGAGAGAACTTGGCATCGCGCAAGCCGAGTTGTGGTGCGGGCTACCGCTATCGGGACTGTGAGCACAGACTGACTTCCACAGGCCGAGCGGTTCCCCGCGCGGCGATCTGCCATCGTGGGTGCGACGCGAGGCTTGGGGCGATGTGACGATGTGGGGATGATCGCCACCGCTTTGTGGGAAATCCGACCTGAAGTCTGGTCCGCTCTGGCCGCCTGGTCTCTGGTGCTTCTGACTGTCATTGGCGGCGTGATCGCGTACCGGCAGCTCCGAGAGGCCCGCCGCCTTCGGGAGGAGCAAGCGCAGCCATACGTAGTCGTATTTATGGAAGACAGTGCGGCGGGCGCTTGGGTGCTCGATCTCGTCGTCAAGAACTTCGGGACCACGGCCGCGACGCATGTGCAGCTTGGGGTTGCTCCGGCGGTCGAGCGTCTTGTTGACGGCAAGGTCGAGACGGTCGCGCTGCCAGACGCAATCCCGGTCCTCGTTCCTGGCCAGGAGTGGCGAACATTCTGGGACACGAGCATCAGGCGAGGTGGATCGGACTTGCCCGATCGGCACGTGGCGACCGTCACCTATCAAGACTCCCGTGGCAAACAGAACTTTCAGTACCAATTCGTGCTGGACTGGCGGCCATTCAATAGCCGGACTCTTGTCACCCTCTACGGTGCGCACGATGCGGCAAAGGCCCTTCGCGAGATCAGCAAGACGCTCGCGCGTTGGAACGAGGGAGCGGGAGCATCGGGAGCGAGCGTCTACGTCCGAGACGGGGACGCCCGTGACAAACGCCAACGTGACCAGCACGCGTCACGTCAGGCAGCCGCGGCGCAGAAACCACAGGATATGGACGCGCATCCAGGGTAGCGCGAGCATTATGGCTGCTGGGTGGGGCGTTGGGTGTCTTGGAGCAGTCGTTGCGTGAGTGGGTCAAGCGCGCCCACTGCGTACCCAAACGTAACCGGATTCATCTCGGTGTCTTCCGGCAGAGTTAGCAGCCCACATCGGGTCGGCGGCGCTCACCTACGCTCAGCGGTCGTAGGCTCGCCCGCGCGGCACGATGCGCGCGACGCGGATCTCGTGCGCGGCGTCGTCGCGGTCGAACAGGATCCGCCAGTCGCCGACTCTGACCCGCCACATGTCTTGACCCGTCAGCTTGATCACGTCGAGCGACGGGTCGTCAGCCGCAAGCCGGTCGAGCGCGGTGACAACGCGCCGCCGCATCGGCGGGTCGAGGCGTCTCAGTCGCGGTCGGCACGCCGACCGAAGCGAACGCGCCATGGACCGAGTGTCAACCGAGTTCCTGGCGAATGTCGTCCAAGGACACCAGGCGGCCGGCTGCTGCATCCTCACGCATCTCACGCATGGCGTCGAGATCCTCGACGGTCAGCGGCTCGTCATCGAGCGGGGCCGCGTCGAGGCGACGGGCCAGCGGATCGCGACCGGGAGACACGAGGTAGTCCAGCGCGTCAACTGCCTCCTGCTCGCTCAGTGCGTCCACCACCTGGTGCAGGCGCTCCTTGGTCGTCATGAGACACACGGTACCGCCCCCACCGCCTGCCGGGCAACGCTTGCAGGCTCCGTGGCATCCCCTCCGGTACGCGCCCGGGGCGCCGCGGTGGTGGGGTGACTGGTAGGACTCGGACGCCCGTGCAGCCGGGACGCGGGTGATCCTCCTCGACAGGCTTCCTGCGGCTTGCACGGCATCCCGGGCGCCGCGGCGGCCCCACGATGGCCTGTCGCGGGGATGCACACGCGGGCCCGGCGTACCGCGGACGCCAAGGACCCCCGGCCTAGACTCCAACCCGCGATGCAACTGCGCCGCCTGCACCCCGAGCCGGGCACCGTGGAACTCGACGAGCTGACGCGCGACCTGCGCCTGCGCGAGCGCGCGCATGACGAGCGGCCGTGGCTGGTGACGAACTTCGCGACGACGGCGGACGGGCGCGCCGCCGTCGAGGGGCGCTCGGGGCCGATCGGCGATGACGGCGACCGCGAGCTGTTCCGCCGCCTGCGCACGCAGGTCGACGCGCTGCTCGTCGGCACGCACACGCTGCGCGTCGAGCGCTACGGGCGCACGCTGCGCCAGCCCGAGCTGCGCACGGCGCGCGCGGCGCTGGGGCTGGCGCCCGAGCCGCTGCTGGCGACCGTCAGCCGCAGCGGCGAGCTGCCGACCGAGATCCCGCTGTTCGGCGAGCCTGACGCGCACGTCGTGATCTTCGCCCCGCCCGACTGCCCGGACCCGGACCCGACGTGCGCCGCGCGCGTCGAGCTGATCCGCCTCGACCCGGCCGAGCTGACGCTCACGAGCGCGCTGCGCCACCTGCGCACCGAGCACGACGTGCGCGCCCTGCTGTGCGAGGGCGGGCCGACGCTGATGGGCGCGCTGCTGGGCGAGGGGCTCGTCGACGAGCTGTTCCTGACGCTCGCGCCGAAGCTCGCCGGCGGCGGCACCGCGCCGACGCTCGCGACGAGCGGCGCGGCGCTGCCGGATCCGGCCGAGCTGGAGCTGGTGTGGGCGCTCGAGCGCGCCGGCTCGCTGTACCTGCGCTACGCGCTGGCGCGCTGAGCGTGGCTGCGCCCGGCGGCCGGGCGCCGCCGGCGCTCGGGCGGGGCGCCGCCGAGGTCGCGCACGGCCGCACGGCACGCCGGCCGCGTCACCGCAAGCCCGGGGCGCCGCCGAGCTCGCGCACGGCGGCACGGCACGCCGGCCGCGCCGCCGCAAGCCCGGTTTGACATCCCCGCGCGCGGTGTAGCCTCAGAGCCATGACCGCCGCCGTCGAGCCGGGCACCGCGCGCGACGAGCTCGCCGTCAACGCGATCCGGGTCCTCGCGATGGACGCCGTCGAGCGTGCGAAGTCCGGGCACCCCGGCGCGCCGATGGGGCTCGCGCCGCTCGGCTACGTGCTCTACACGCGCGTGCTGCGCCACGACCCCGCCAACCCGGCGTGGCCCAACCGCGACCGCTTCCTGCTGTCCGGCGGGCACGCCTCGATGCTGCAGTACGCGCTGCTGCACCTGTGCGGCTACGACCTGCCGCTCGCGCAGCTCGAGCGCTTCCGCCAGTGGGGCAGCCGCACGCCCGGGCACCCCGAGTACGGCGTCACGCCGGGCGTCGAGGCGACGACCGGGCCGCTCGGGCAGGGCGTCGCGAACGCGGTCGGGCTCGCGCTCGGCGAGCGCCACCTCGCGGCGCGCTTCAACCGCGGCGGCGAGCCGATCGTCGACTGGCGCACGTACTTCACGTGCGGCGACGGCGACATGCAGGAGGGCGTCGCGTCCGAGGCCGCGTCGCTCGCGGGCAACCTCGGGCTCGGCAAGCTGATCGGGATCTACGACGACAACCACGTCCAGATCGAGGGCTCGACCGACCTTGCGTTCTGCGAGAAGGTCGGCCAGCGCTTCGAGGCCTACGGCTGGCACGTCCGCAAGCTGCACGAGGACGTGACGCTGGAGGGGATCGAGCTGGCGCTCGCCGAGGCCGCCGGCGTGACCGACCGGCCGTCGCTGATCGTCCTGCGCACCCACATCGGGTACGGCAGCCCGAACAAGCAGGACACCGCCGCCGCGCACGGCGCGCCGCTCGGCGACGAGGAGGTGCTGCTGACCAAGCGCACGCTCGGGTGGCCGAGCGAGGAGCCGTTCTTCGTGCCCGACGAGGCGCGCGAGGCGTTCGCCGGCGTGCCCGCCCGCGGCACCGAGCTGGAGCGCGCGTGGTCGCAGCGCTACGAGGCGTGGGCCGAGCGCGAGCCGGAGCTGGCGGCCGCGTTCGAGCGCCTGGTCCGCACCGACGTGCTCGGCACGCGCGATCCGGCGCAGCCGCACGCCGAGCCGAGCAGCCGCCCGCCCGCGCCCAAGCTGCAGGCGGCGCAGACGCCGAGCTTCGACCCGGCGCAGGAGCAGCCCGTCGCCACGCGCGTCGCGTCCGGCCGCGCGCTCAACTGGCTCGCCGGGCTCATGCCGGAGCTGCTCGGCGGCGCCGCCGACCTCGCGCCCTCGACCGAGACGAAGCTGGACGGCGAGGGCGACATCATGCGCGGCGACTACGGCGGGCGCAACCTGCACTTCGGCGTGCGCGAGCACGCGATGGGCGCGATCGTCAACGGGCTCGCGCTCACCGGCCTGCGCCCCTATGGCGCGACGTTCCTCGTCTTCTCCGACTACATGCGCCCACCGATCCGGCTGTCGGCGCTGATGGGGATCCCCTCGGTCACCGTCTTCACGCACGACTCGATCGGGATGGGCGAGGACGGGCCGACGCACCAGCCGGTCGAGCAGCTCGCCGGCCTGCGCGCGGTGCCCGGCCTCGACGTGATCCGCCCCGCCGACCTCAACGAGACCTACCAGGCGTGGCGCGCGGCGGTCGAGCGCAGCGGGCCGACCGCGCTCGTGCTCTCGCGCCAGAAGCTGCCGGTGCTCGACGGCGCGGCCGTCCCCGCCGACGGCGTCGCGCGCGGCGCCTACGTGCTGCGCGAGCCCGACGCGACGACGCTCGACGCGATCCTGATCGGGACCGGCTCGGAGGTCTCGCTGTGCCTGGAGGCGGCGGACCTGCTGGCGCGCGACGGCGTCGCGGTGCGCGTCGTCTCGCTGCCGTCGTGGGAGCGCTTCGCGCGCCAGCCGCAGGACTTCCGCGACGGCGTGCTGGCGCCCGACGTCCCGGCGAAGCTGTCGGTCGAGGCGGGCAGCCCGCTCGGCTGGTCGCAATGGGTCGGCGAGCGCGGCGCGTCGATCGCGCTCGACCGCTTCGGCGCCTCCGCTCCCGGCCCCGAGGTGCTCGCCCAGCTCGGCTTCACGCCCGAGCGCGTCGCGGCGCGCGCGCAGGAGCTGATCGGGCGGTGAGGGTCGCCGTGAGCTTCGACCACGCGGGCGTGCCGCTGCGCGACGCGGTGCTGGCCGCGCTCGCCGACGGCGGCCACGAGCTCTACGACGCGGGCGCGTTCGAGGACTATCCGTTCGCGGCGCTCGCGATCGGGCGCGCGCTGGCGGACGGCGCGACGGAACGCGCGGTGCTCGTGTGCGGGTCGGGCGCGGGCGTCTCGGTCGCCGCCTGCAAGCTGCCGGGCGTGCGCGCGGCGACCGTCCACGACACCTACACGGCGCACCAGTGCGTCGAGCACGACGACGTGCGCGTGCTGTGCCTCGGCGCGCGCGTGATCGGCCCGGAGCTGGCGCGCGAGCTCGTGCGCACCTTCCTGGCGGCCCGCTTCACGGCCGAGGAGCGCCATCTGCGCCGGCTCGCGCAGGTCGACGCGATCGAGAGCGACGAGCTGAGGCCCGACGACGCACCGGCGCCCGCGCCGGCGGCGGGGGCGGGCGGAGACGCGGCGCGGTGAGCGCGGCGACCGCGGCGGCGACGGCGACGGCCAATCCGTTCGCGCAGGACGTCGGCGAGCGGCTGCCCGAGCCCTCGACGCTCGTGCTGTTCGGCGCGACCGGCGACCTCGCGGCACGCAAGCTGCTGCCCGCCGTCTACGACCTGCTCGCCGACGGCCAGCTGCCCGAGCGCTTCCGCGTCGTCGCGGTCGCGCGCCAGGGCCACACCGACGCGTCGTTCCGCGAGCGGGTGCGCGAGGCGATCGCGGCGCACGCGCGCCACGAGCTCGACGACGCGCTGTGGGACGCGCTCGAGCCGCGCATCTCGGTCGTCGCGGGCGCGTTCGGCTCCCCCGAGCTGTTCGGAGACCTCGCCGCCCACCTCGACGCCGCCGACCAGGAGAACGGGGGCCCGACGCAGCGGCTGTTCTACCTCGCGGTCGCGCCCGCGTTCTTCGCCGACATCGCGACCTCGCTGTGCGAAGCCGGCCTCGGCCGCGGCGCCGACCCGCCGACGCGCCTGCTGATCGAGAAGCCGTTCGGGCACGACCTGCGCTCGGCGCTGGAGCTCAACGCGCGCATCGCGCGGGCGTTCGACGAGTCGCAGGTCTTCCGCATCGACCACTACCTCGGCAAGGAGACGGTCCAGAACCTGCTCGTGCTGCGCTTCGCGAACGGGATCTTCGAGCCGCTGTGGAACCGCACCGCGGTCGACCACGTCCAGATCACGGTCGCGGAGGACCTCGGGATCGGCCTGCGCGCCGGCTACTACGACCGCGCCGGCGCGCTGCGCGACGTGATCCAGAACCACGCGCTGCAGCTTCTGTCGCTCGTCGCGATGGAGCCGCCGGCGAGCTTCGAGGCCGACGTCGTGCGCGACGAGAAGGCGAAGGCGCTGCGCGCCGTGCGCGCGCCCGACCCTGCGTGCGACGCCGTCCGCGGCCGGTACGCGGCCGGCTGGATCGGCGGCGAGCACGTTCCCGGCTACCGCGACGAGGAGGGCGTGCCGGACGACTCGCGCACCGAGACGTACGCGGCGCTGCGCCTCGAGGTCGACAACTGGCGCTGGGCGGACGTGCCGTTCCACCTGCGCACCGGCAAGCGGCTCGCGCGGCGTGCGACGGAGATCGCGATCGCGTTCAAGCCGGCGCCGCACCTGCCGTTCCGCGACGCCGGGATGGAGGTCGCCGCGAACGAGCTGATCGTCGCGGTGCAGCCGAACGAGGGGATCTCGCTGCGGATCGCCGCGAAGGTGCCGGGAACCGAGATGCGGGTACGTCCGGTGCAGATGGACTTCCAGTACGGATCGGCGTTCCTGCGCGAGTCGCCGGAGGCGTACGAGCGCCTCCTGCACGACGCGCTGCTCGGCGACCCGACGCTCTTCACGCGCGCCGACGAGGTCGCGGAGGCCTGGCGGATCGTCGACCCGCTGCTGGCGGCGTGGGCGGCCGACGACGACGAGCCGGAGCCCTACGAGGCCGGCGGCGACGGACCGCCGGGCGCCGACGAGCTGCTCGCGCGCGAGGGCCGCGCCTGGAGGCCGCTGTGAGCGCGAGCGCCCCCGCACCGGCGCCCGCCGCCGGCGAGCGCACCGAGTGGCGCGGCGAGGACGTCGAGCTCGACGACGTCGCCCGCCGGCTCGCGCGCATGAACCACGAGCACGCGCGCGCCGGCGGCCACGCCGGCCACGGCCACGCCGCGACGCGCACGCTCAACCTGCTCGTCGCGCCCGGCGCCGACGTCGCCGACGCGCTCGTCGAAGGGTGGCTCGACGCGCTCGCGACGCGCCACCCGTCGCGCACGATCGTGCTGCGCGAGCACGACCCCGCGCGCCTCGACGCGCTGGTCGCGATCGACTGCGCGCTCGGCTGCGCGGCCGGCGCGACCGGCTGGTGCCACGACACCGCCGTGCTGCGCGCCGACGCGGCGCGCCTGCGCCACGGCGACTCGCTCGTGCACGCGCTGCTCGTCGCCGGGCTGCCGACCGTGCTGTGGCTGCCGGGCGCGCGGGAGAGCCCGGCCGAGGGCGTGCTCGCGCCGCTCGCGGAGGCGGTCGTGCTCGACTCCGGCGCCGCCCCCGACCTGCCCGCCGCGCTCGCGCGCGCGGCACGGCTCGACGCGGCCGCCGGGCGCGAGGCGGGCACGCGCGGGACCCTTGCGGGCGCGCGCGGCCCCGGCGCGGCGGCCCGCTCCGCCGGGCGCGTGCGCGACCTCGCGTGGCAGCGGCTCGCGCGCTGGCGCCAGCGCGTCGCGGCGACGTTCGACGACCCGCACGCGCGCGCGCTGCTCGCGCGCGCCGAGCGGCTCGAGGTGCGCTGCGGCGGCGACGACCGCACGGCCTCGCTGCTGCTGGCCGGCTGGATCGCCGCGCGCGCCGGCTGGACGCTGGAGCGACTCGACGACGACGGCGCGCGCTGGCACGGCAGCGCCCGGCGCGCGGACGGCGGCGGGGTCGCGGTCGCGGTCGGCTCTCCCGCGGCCGCGGGAGAGCCCCGCGCCGGCGTCGCCCCGACTGACGCGCCCGCGCTCGGCGCGCTCGCGATCGGACCGCCGCCCCCCGCTCCGCCGCGCGCCGAGCCGGGCGGCATCCACGCGCTGACGCTCGTCGCGGCCGGCGGCGAGCGGCTGCGACTCGACGAGCCGGTCGCCGAGCCCGACGCCCGGCGCGCGTTCGCGGCCGCGCTGCGCAGCTTCGACCTGCCCGCGCCCGGCTACGCGCCGGCGCTCGCGGCGCTGCGCGCCGGCCTCGGGCTGGAGGCGGCCGCATGATCCACCTGACCGTCGCCGGCGACGCCGACGCGGCCGCGCGCACGACCGCGCAGCGGATCGCCGAAGGGATCGAGGAGGCGCTCGCGCAGCGCGGCGTCGCGCACATCGCGCTGTCGGGCGGCGACACGCCGGCCGACACCTACCGCGTGCTGCCGCGCTGCGTGCGCGACTGGTCCAACGTGCACGTGTGGCTCGGCGACGAGCGCTGCGTCCCGCTCGACGACCCCGAGAGCAACTGGAACCTCGTCGAGCGCACGCTGCTGTCCCAGCGGCTCGACCCGCCGCCGCACCCGCACCCGGTGCCCGGCGTCGACGGGAACCCCGAGCAGGCCGCGGCCGCCTACGAGCGCGAGCTGCGCGCGCACTTCCCCGACGCTCCGCCGCGCTTCGACGTCGCGCTGCAGGGGCTCGGGGAGGACGGCCACACCGCGTCGCTGTTCCCCGAGGACTCGGCGCTGGAGGAGCGCGAGCGCTGGGTCGTCGCCGTCCACGGCGCCAAGCCACCGTTCGAGCGCGTCACGTTGACGCTGCCGGTGCTGCGGGCGGCGCGCCGGATCGTGATGCTCGCCGAGGGGGCGGGCAAGGCATGGGCGATCGGCGCGGTGCAGTCCGGCCCGAACCCGCGCGTGCCGGCGAGCCTGCTGGCCGACGGCGCCGAGGTCGAGCTGATCGCCGACCACGGCAGCGCGCCCAGTTGAGCCCGGCGACTCCATACGATTCGCGGAACATGCGCCTGACCGGGTTTCCACCCCCCACCGACGTGAAAGACTGATCCATCCATGCCGAGCCAGACGGCAGCGCCGGTGCTCGCGGCAGGAGAAGCGCTCGAGGCGCTTGCGAGCACTCGCATGCGGACGCTCGCGCTCGTCGCGCACCTCGACGACGCGACGCTCGAGCGCGTCCACTCCCCGCTGATGAGCCCGCTCGTGTGGGACCTCGGCCACATCGCCGCGTTCGAGGACCTGTGGCTCGTGCACCGCTTCGCCGGCGAGCCGCTGCTGCGACCCGACCTGGCGGACGTCTACGACGCGTTCGAGACGCCGCGCGCGCAGCGCGGCGAGCTGCCGTACCTGCGCCGCGCCGACGCGCTCGACTATCTCGCGGCGGTGCGCGAGCGCGCGCTGGCGGCGATCGAGCAGGCCGGCGGGATCGGCGACGGCGTGCTGCACGAGCTGGTGATCCGCCACGAGGCCCAGCACACCGAGACGATGCTGCAGACGATGGAGCTGGCACGGCTGCCCGCGCCGCCCGACCGCCTCGACCCGCCGGCCGGCGCGGCCGGCGGGCTGACCGGCCTCGAGCTCCTCGACGTCCCGGCCGGCCCGTGCACGATCGGTGCCGCCGACGACGGCTTCGCCTACGACAACGAGCGCCCGCGCCACCGTGTCGAGCTGCCCGCCTTCCGGATCGGCCGCGTCCCGGTCACGAACGCGAGCTGGCTGAGCTTCGCCGAGGGCGGCGGCTATGAACGGCGCGAGTGGTGGTCCGCCGAAGGCTGGGCGTGGAAGGAGGAATTCGACATCGAGCGACCGGCCGGGTGGACGGCGGACGGGCGCGAGTGGCAGATGGGCCGCTGCGAGCCGCTGCAGCCAAACACGCCCGTCGTCCACGTCTCCTGGTTCGAGGCCGACGCCTTCGCCCGCGCCCACGACGCGCGCCTCCCGAGCGAGGCCGAGTGGGAGAAGGCGGCGACCTGGGACCAGCAGGCGGGGCGGGCACGATCGCGCGCCGACGGGCTCGACGGCGTCGGCGCGGTCTGGGAATGGACCGCGAGCCGCTTCGACGGCTACCCGGGCTTCGTCGCCTTCCCCTATCGCGAGTACTCCGAGGTCTTCTTCGGCGGCGACTACCGTGTCCTGCGCGGCGGCTCGTGGGCGACGCAGGCGCGCGTCGCGACGCCGACCTTCCGCAACTGGGACCACCCCCAGCGGCGCCAGATCTTCTCCGGCCTGCGAATCGCAAAGGACGCGTGACCGACCAGCATGTCCTCCGTCGTCGACCCCAACATCACGATCGAGCACCATCTCGACGCCGACCACGAGCGTGGCCTCGCCGACGACGTGCTCGACGGGCTCACGCGCCCGTTCAAGGAGCTGCCGCCGAAGCACCTCTACGACGAGCGCGGGTGCGAGCTGTTCGACCGCATCTGCGAGCTGCCCGAGTACTACCCGACGCGCGCCGAGCGCGCGATCCTCGAGCGCGCGGCGGAGCAGATCGTCGCCGAGACGGGCGCGTGCGAGCTGGTCGAGCTCGGCTCCGGCAGCGCCGCCAAGACGCGCGTGCTGCTCGACGCGATGGCGGACGCCGGCCGACTGCGCCGCTACGTGCCGCTCGACGTCGCCGAGTCGGTCGTGCGCGCGAGCGCCGAGGCGCTCGTCGCCGAGTACGACGGGCTGCAGGTCCACGGCGTCGTGGCCGACTTCGAGCGCCACCTCGACCGCGTCCCGCCGGCGCTCGACGGCTCGCCGCGGATCGTCGCCCTGCTCGGCGGCACGATCGGCAACTTCCCGCCCGGCAGCCGCCGCCGGCTGCTGCGCGACATCGCCGCGCTGCTCGGCCCCGACGACCGGCTGCTGCTCGGCACCGACCTCGTCAAGGACCGCGCCGTGCTCGAGGCCGCCTACGACGACGCGGCCGGCGTCACGGCCGAGTTCAACCGCAACATGCTGCACGTCCTCAACCGCGAGCTCGACGCCGACTTCCCGCTCGACGCGTTCGTGCACCGCGCGTTCTTCGACGAGCGCCACGAGTGGATCGAGATGCGCCTGCGCGCGCTGCGCGCCTGCTCGGTGCACGTCGGCGCGCTCGGGCTCGACGTCGAGGTCGCCGAGGGCGAGGAGATCCGCACCGAGATCAGCGCGAAGTTCACGCCGCCGCGACTCGCCGGCGACTATGCCGCGGCCGGGCTGGAGCTGGTCGGCTGGCACACCGACCCGCAGGAGCGCTTCGCGCTGTCGCTCGCGGCGCCCGTCGCCTGATCGGCGTAAGGTCCGCGCATGCGCCGCCCGACCGTCTTCCTGCTCGTCGCGCTGGCGCTCGGCCTGCCGGCCGCCGCGCCCGCCTCGCCGGTGCCGTCGAGCGCCGTCTCGATGGGGTTCACGACCGCGGCGAGCGGCCTGAGCGTGTGGGCGTTCCCGGCGGTCGACTGCATCTCGCTCGACGGCGGCTGGAACTCGTTCGGCGGCAGCCAGTGGACCGGCACGACGTTCCGCCCGCGCGGACTGCTCGACGTCCCGGGCCGCCGCGGCGAGGTGATCGTCCCCGGCCAGGCGATCCACATGGAGCGGATCTTCGTCCACCCGCCGCGCGCGCTCGGCGCGCTCGACGTGGGGCTGCGGCTCGCCGGCCGCGGCGCATACCTGACCGGGCGCGTCGCGCCCGTGCGGGCGACGAGCGTGCGCGTCGCGCCGCGCCGGCGGCTCGCGCGGCTGCGCCGCGTCTCGATCGTCGCGAAGGCGAACCACGGGCACCTGCTGGTGACGGTCAAGGGCCGCGCGACGATGCTGCCGGCGCTCGCCGGCACGCTCGAGCGGCTGCGCTGCAAGGGGCCGCGCGAGCGGACCAAGCCGATCCGCTCCGGCCAGGTGCTCGGGCGGGTCGTGGCCGCGATCGACCCGGCGCGCGCGATCGCGACCGCCGGCACGCTCACGGCCGCGATCCGCGTCTCGGGCACGACCGACGACGGGATGCCCGTCGTCCCGACCGGCGGCGCGAGTCAGACCTCGAGCGGGCAGATCGGCTTCCCGTGGGCGCCGGGGACGCGCGTGAGCTCGGCGTGCACCCAGGTGTGCGTGCCCGACGGCGGGACGGTCGGGCTCGTCGGCGGCTTCGACCTCGTGCAGGGCACGACGCGGCTGTCGTTCACCGACCTGTCGCTGACCGCGTCGCCGGGCCCGCGCTTCGCGATCAGCGCGACCGTCGCCGGCGCGCGTCACACGATCGCGAGCGGCGACACGCGGCAGATCGCCTTCACCGCCGACGGCAACGCGCTGCTCGCGCAGACGTTCGCAGACCCGACGATGACCGGCACGTTCGACCAGCCGCTGTTCGCGCCGACCGCGCTCGGCCCGGCCTGAGCGGCCCTGCGGGGGCGCAAGCCTCCAACCTTCGGCCGGCGGTCGCGTTTCACCGCGGTGTGAGCCGCACAATGCATCATGCAGGATCGTCCGCGAGCTTGTCTCGCACGACCGTCCACTGCAGCTGCGCGCATGGCTGTTCACGATCGCCCGCAACCGCTGCGGGCCGGCCGTTCGGTCGCTCCGGACCGTCCGTGACGACGGATGGCAGTTGCCCCGCGCCCCCGCGCCCTGCGAGACTCTCGACGGAGGTTCGTCGAGGCTCGAGGGGGAGGCCTGCAGCTATGGGGCGGTGCACGGGGTGGAAGGCCGCGCTGACGCTGATCGCCGCGTCGGCGGCGCTCGTCGCGAGCGGCTGCGGCAGCAACGGCGGCGGCAGCACCAGAACGCACGCCGGCACGCCGGCGCAGGTCGCTGCCGCAGCGGAGTCGACGATCTCCGTCGCCGTGACGGGCTGCCCGGCGGCGCAGCCGAGAGGCATCGTGCCGTCGCCGAAGGAATGGATAGTCGACGTGCGCGTGTGCGCCGCGCGCGACGGCTCCACCCTGCTGCTGACGAACACCTCGCAGGTCGCGGTCCTGCAGGTGAGAGGAGCCTCGGGCACGAGACTGCAGCGACAGGGCGGCGAAAGCGGCGACGCGACATCGCTCGCCGACCAGGCCGCGACGCGCGTCGCGCCCGACAGCTGCCCGTCGCAGGAAGCGTGCACCCTGCTACCCGGTCACGCGATCCTCGCGACGGGCTCGCCGGCGACGATCGACTTCGGCCTCGTGGACACGTCGACGATCGCCGTCAGCGCCGCGCGCAGCTACGCGGCCTGGACGCAGGAAGCGGGGTCGAGCGGGCAGCAGGTGGCGAACCGCATCGTCACGTGCGCCAAGCTGACCGGCAACGCCATGCCGCATGCGAGATCGTGGGCCGAGGCGTACGAACTGACCTACAGAAGAGGCTCCTTCTGCTGGCGCTTCATCACGGCCGTCATGGGCGCCGCCCAGACCGGCGAACGACCGTACGTCCAGATCTTCGAGGACATCGCGCGGCGCATCGACCAGGGCGCCTGGAGCGACGCGATGCGCTACGGCTTCGCGCACGTCGCCGCCCGCTGACGGGGCTCGGCGCGCCGCCGGCGCGGTAGGGTGGCGCGCGATGGAGATCGAGCACAGCGGAGCGCTCGTCGCCGGAGGCGCGTCGGGCCTCGGCGAGGCGACCGCGCGGCGGCTGCACGCCGCCGGGGCCTACGTCGTGATCGCCGACCGCAACGAGGAGCGCGGCACCGCGCTCGCGGGCGAGCTGGGCGAGCGCGCCGCGTTCGCCGCCGCGGACGTGACCGATCCGGCGAGCGTCGAGGCAGCGGTCGCGCAGGCGGCGGCGCTGCCGGGCGGCCTGCGGATCTCGGTCTGCTGCGCCGGCGTCGGCTGGGCGGAGAAGACGGCGTCCAAGCGCGGCGCGCACCAGCTGCAGCCGTTCGAGATCGTGATCGGCGTCAACCTGATCGGGACGTTCAACGTGCTGCGGCTCGCGGCCGCCGCGATGCGCGAGAACGAGCCGAACGAGGAGGGCGAGCGCGGCGTGTGCGTCAACACCGCCTCGATCGCCGCGTTCGACGGCCAGATCGGCCAGCTCGCCTACAGCGCCTCGAAGGGCGGGATCGTCGGCATGACGCTGCCCGCCGCCCGCGACCTCGCCGCCGACGGGGTCCGCGTCTGCACGATCGCGCCGGGCACGTTCGACACGCCGCTGCTCGCCGCCCTGCCGGAGCCCGCCCGCGCCGAGCTCGGCCGCGCGATCCCCTTCCCCCCGCGCCTCGGCCGCCCGGCCGAGTTCGCCGACCTCGTCGCCCACATCGCCGCCAACCCGATGCTCAACGGCGAGACGATCCGGCTCGACGGCGCACTCCGCATGCCGCCGCGATAGGCCTGCTGGAGCGCACCAAAGGCCGGCCGGCAGCACGTGTTCCGTGCGCCGGCCGACCTCGGCCCGCGACTTCGTCAGATCGGCGAGCCGATCACGGCCCGCCGGCCACGTGAGCGATCGTCAGGAGAGGCGCTCCACGAGCATGGCCTGCCCCATCCCGCCGGCCACGCACATCGTCTCCAGGCCGATCGCCTTGTCGAGCGTCTGGAGGTCGTTGAGGAGGGTGGTCATGATGCGGGCGCCGGTCATCCCGAACGGGTGGCCGAGCGCGATCGCGCCGCCGAACGGGTTGAGCTGGTCGTCGGTGATGCCCCACTCGCGCTTGCACGGGATCACCTGCGCGGCGAACGCCTCGTTGAGCTCGACGACGTCGACGTCCTCCATCGTCATGCCGGCCTGCGCGAGCACCTTGCGCACCGCCGGGATCGGGCCGAGGCCCATGTACTCGGGCTCGAGCGCGCCGACGGCGGACGCGATGATGCGCGCCTTCGGCGTCAGGCCGAGCTCCTTCGCGCGCTCCGCGCTCATCACGAGCACGGCGGCGGCGCCGTCGTTGAGCGGGCAGGCGTTGCCGGCCGTGACGGTCCCGTCGGGCCGGAACGCCGGCTTGAGCTGCGAGAGCTTCTCCATGTTCGTGCCGGGGCGCGGGCCGTCGTCCTTGGAGACGGTCGTCTCGGGCACCGTCACCTCGTTGCCCTCGTCGTCGTGCTCGACGTGCTCGGGCACGACGACCGGCACGATCTCGCGGTCGAAGTGGCCGCTCGCCTGCGCCTGGACGGCGCGGTTCTGCGATATCACGGCCCACTCGTCCTGCTCCTCGCGCGTGATGCCCTCGCGCTCGGCGACGTTCTCGGCCGTCAGGCCCATCGGGATGTAGACGTTCATCAGCGAGTCGGGCGACCCGTCGAGCTTGGGATGGAACGGCACCGGCGCGCCGCCGCCGAGGCGCGAGACGGCCTCGACGCCGGAGGCGACGTACGTGTCGCCCTCGCCGGCCTTGATCGCGTGGAACGCCATCCGGATCGTCTGCAGCGAGGAGGCGCAGAAGCGGTTGACGGTCGTGCCGGCGACCTCGATCGGGTAGCCGGCCAGCAGCGCGGCGTTGCGCCCGACGTTGTAGCCCTGCTCCCCCTCGCCGGCGGCGGCGCCCATCATGACGTCGTCGATGGTCGTGGGATCGAGCTGCGGGTTGCGGTCGAGCAGCGCCTTGAGCGGGATCGCGGCGAGGTCGTCGGCCCGTACGGCCTTCAGCGAGCCTTTGACGGCGCGGCCGATCGGCGTCCGGACGGCGTCGACGATGACGGCTTCAGACATGAGTACTCGGGTTCCTTTCGGATGAGGTGCCCGGCGGTCGCACTCCACGGGCCTGGTGTCCCCCCGGCGGTCGCACTCCACGGGGGCCTTGACTGAATCATAGTCAAACGGGCGGGAGTGCGCTGCGACAAGAATATGACTAGACTTGGTCAGACCATGTTCACGCAGATGAACGTCTACGAGGCGAAGGCCCACTTTTCGCAGCTGCTCGCTCGCGTCGCGGCAGGCGAGCGCGTGGTCATCGCGCGCAACGGCGAGCCCGTGGCCGACCTCGTCGCGCACAAGCCGAGGCCGAGCCGCGCCGCGTTCGTCGGCGCCTGGAAGGGCCAGGTCGACATGTCGCGCTTCGACGAGGCCGACGAGGAGATCGCTCGCGAGTTCGGGATGCTCGATTGAAGCTCCTGCTCGACAGCCACGTGCTGCTGTGGCTTGGAGTCGACGATCCCGTGCTCGCACGCGACGCTCGTGCCGCGATCCTCGACGAGCGCAACGACGCGATCGTCAGCGTGGCGAGCGTGTGGGAGCTGGAGATCAAGCGCGCGAAGGGCCTGCTGCAGATCCCGCCGGATGCGGGTACACGACTGAACCCGGCCGGCTTCGACGTGCTCGACGTCAAGGTCGACCACGTCGTGCGCGCCGCGGAGCTTCCGCCCCTTCATCGCGACCCGTTCGATCGCTTGCTGGTCGCGCAAGCCCAGGCGACCGGCGCGACGCTCGTCACGGCAGACGCGGCGATCACGGCCTACGACGTGCCGGTGATGCCGGCGCGCGCCTGACGCTACAGCCCCAGCCCGCGCACGCCGTCCTCGTCCCAGCCGAGGTGGTGGGCGAGCTCGTGGCGCACGGTGCGGCGGACGTGCTCGCGCAGCAGGTCGAGGTCGTGGCCGAAGTCGCGCACGAGCGTGTCGCGGAAGATCACGATGCGCGCGAAGCCGTCGTGGGCCACGGTCGCGCCCTGGTAGAGGCCGTAGGCGCGCTGGCGCCGGCCGCCGTCGTCGACGACGATCGCGACGTGCTCGAGCGCGCGGTGGAACTCGAGCGGCAGTTCGTCGACCGCCGAGCGCACGAGCGCCTTGAAGTCTTCGTCGTTCCAGGGGTCGATCCCGAGATCATCGTCCTCGTCGTCCTCGCCGAGGTCGGCGTCGTCGAGCTCCTCGTCGCCTTCGCCCGACACGCCGTCGCGCGCGAGCTGCTCGCTGCGCTCCACGAGCGCTTCGAAGTCGCGCTCGGAGGCGGGATTGCGCCAGTCCGCCAGGCGGCCGGTCAGCAGCGCGAGCAGGAACGTCAGCACGGCGGCGCCCGCGAGCCCGACCGCAATCCCCTGCAGCAGGCGCAGCGGGTACTCGGACGCGAACCCGCCGAGCAGCGTGATCGCGAGGATCGCGAGCGTGAAGGCGGCGATCGCCGACCAGGCGATCTGAGCTCCGGTCGGCAGGCGGGACCACATGGTCCGAGGGTAGACCTCTACGGGCCTCAGCGCAGCGTGCGGGCGATCACGAGCCGCTGGACCTCGTTCGTGCCCTCGTAGATCTGCGTGATCTTGGCGTCGCGCAGCATCCGCTCGACCGGGTACTCGTTCACGTAGCCGTAGCCGCCGAGGACCTGGACCGCCTCGACCGTCACGCGCATCGCGTTGTCGGAGTTGAAGAGCTTGGCCATCGCGCTGTACTTGCCGCGATCGGCGTCGCCGCGGTCGGCCTTCGCGCACGCCTGATAGAGCAGCTCGCGCCCGGCCGCGCACTGCGTCTCCATGTCGGCGAGCTTGAACTGGATCGCCTGGAACTCGTTGATCGCCTTGCCGAACTGCCGACGCTCGCGCGCGTAGGCGGCCGCGTAGTCGGTCGCGCCCTGCGCGATCCCGAGCGCCTGCGCGGCGACGCCGAGGCGCGAGTAGTCGAGCGTGCCGAGCGCGACGTGCATGCCCTTGTTCTCCTCGCCGATCAGATTCTCGGCGGGGATGCGGACCTCGTCGAAGATCGGCTGGCCGGTCGGCGAGCCGCGGATCCCGAGCTTCTTCTCGAGCTTGCCGATCGAGACGCCCGGGCGGTCGGCCTCGACGACGAACGCGCTGATCCCTCTCGAGTGGCCGGCGTGCGGATCGGTGACCGCGAAGACGACGTAGAAGTCGGCGATCCCGAGGTTCGTGATCCAGTTCTTCGTGCCGTTGACGACCCACTCGTCGCGGTCGCGCACGGCGCGCGTCATCATGCCGCCCGGGTCCGAGCCGGCCTCCGGCTCGGACAGCGCAAACGCCGGCGTCCACTCGCCCGAGGCGCATCTGGGCAGGAAGCGGGCCTTCAGCTCCTCGGAGCCGAACAGCTTGATCGGCAGCGTGCCGAGCTCCTGCACCATCAGCATCAGCGCGCTCGACGCGCACGCCTTCGCGATCTCCTCGACGGCGATGTTGAGCGTCAGCACGCCGGTGCCGGTGCCGCCGTATTCCTCGCCGAACGGCAGCCCGAACAGGTCGTGCTCGGCGAACAGCCGGCGCAGGTCGTGCGGGTACTCGGCCCGCTCGTCGATCTCCGCCGCGCGCGGCGCGACCCGCTCGACGACCATCTTGCGGATCGTCTCGCGGAACGCGAGCTGGTCGTCGGTCAGGCTGTAGCTGTCGGCCAGCGCGGACACGGCGCCGATGCTACCGGCGCCGTGTCACAGCGTGCTCAGTAACCAGACGGATGCCGCACGACGAACCCGTCGTTGCTGCGCAGCTCGGACTGCCACCGCGACGGGTTCGCGCCGCTCGTGTCGAAGCGCAGGCCCGCCACGACCATGTAGGCGTGGCCGGCGTTCGTGTAGATCGTGATCCAGCGGCCGTGGCCCGACGAGGCCCACGATTCGAAGCCCGAGGAGTCGAGCGACGCGCTCAGCAAGCCGCCGCCGTGCAGCGCGTAGGAGACCGAGCCCGAGCAGTCGTAGCCGCTGGAATTCCAGCTGCCGTGGCCGCCGCCCCACAGGTAGGGCTTGGTCGCGATCCGGTTGCCGGCGGCGATCACGGCCCTGACCGCGGCGGGCGCGTCGGACGGCGCGACCGCGAGCCCGTTCGACAGCAGTCGCGCGTGGCCGACCGGCGCGTCGGCGACCGGATGGCTGCCGGAGGCGCCCCCGGCGTCCTGGTGGCGCAGCGCGGCGACGACCTGCGGGCCGACGATCCCGTCGTCCGTCATGCCGTGCGCGCGCTCGAACGCCTTGACGTTCGCGAGCGTCTCGGGGCCGAAGCGGCCGACGATCGGCGTGTCGAAGCCGGCGCGCGTGAGGAAGTCCTGCAGCACGCGCACGTCGTGGCCGGTCATCCCCTTCTTCAGCACACGCTGGCCGAGGTGCTGGGAGCCGGTGCCGCCGCCCGAGTCGCCGGCGTGCGCGGCGCGCGAGCGGGACGCCGCCCGCTGCGCCGCGACGCTGCGGAGCGCGTGCGCGACGTGCGGGCCGACGATCCCGTCGGCCCTCAGGTGGTGGGCCTTCTCGAAGCGCTTGACGTTGTGGAGCGTCATCGGACCGAACGTGCCGGCGATCGGCGTCCGGTAGCCGTCGCGGGTCAGGTAGTCCTGCAGGACGCGGACGTCGTGGCCGCTGTCGCCCTTCCGGAGCGTGCGGTCGCCGAGATGGGCGTCGGCGAGCGCGGAGGACGGAGCGAGCGTCGAAGTGGCGGCGAGCGCGGCGACCGCTGCGCAGAGCACAGCGCGCAAACGCTTCCAGGCCAACGCGTGGACTGACGGCACGGAGCAAACCCCTTCTCTTTCGGGCGCCTGCGGGGTTAGCTGACGGGCTCGCGCAGAAAGAGCAGCGCTACGTCGCACACCGGCGACGATTCGCCCCAGGGCGCTCGCGAACGGGCGCCCATTGGTTCCCCCGCTCCCCGGCTTTCTCAGCTCCGGGGACTCGGCTGGGTCTTGGAACGCGGGGCAGAATACAGATCGGGCGCGACGGATGTCGCAACGTGCGCCGAGCTGGCGCGTCGGCGCGTGCGTTCGCGCCGCGCCGGCGGGCGGGTTATGGTCGCCGCGTGAGCGACCATCTGGCCAGGTTGAACCGCGCGACCGCGGGGCTCGATCCGCCGTTCGCGGTCGTGGATCTCGACGCCTACCGGGCCAACGCGCGCGACCTGCTGCGCCGGGCCGGCGGACGGCCGATCCGGCTGGCGAGCAAGTCGATCCGCTGCCGCGCGCTGCTCGAGCGCACGCTCGCGTCCGACGACGGCTTCCGCGGCACGCTCGCGTTCACGCTGCCCGAGGCGCTGTGGCTCGCAGACCGCGGGCTGCGCGACCTGTGCGTCGCCTACCCGACGGCCGACCGCGCCGCGCTGCGCGCGCTCGCGGAGCGCGACGACGACGCGGGGATCGCGGTGATGGTCGACGACGTCGCGCAGCTGGACCTGATCGAGGCGGCGGTCGCGGGGGCGGGCGCGCGCGCGGTGGCCGGCGGCACCGCGCCGGCGGGAGCGAAGCCGGCCGGCGGCCCGCGCGCGATCCGCGTCTGCATCGAGGCCGACGCCGGCTGGCGGCCGCTCGGCGGGCGGGTGCGGATCGGCGTCAAGCGCTCGCCGCTGCACGCGCCCGCGCAGGTCGCGGCGCTCGCGCGCGAGATCGCGTCGCGGCCGGCGTTGCGGCTCGTCGGGCTGATGGCCTACGAGGCGCAGATCGCCGGGCTCGGCGACCGCCCGCCGGGGCGGCCGCTGATGGGCGCCGTGCTGCGCGCCGTGCAGCGCGCGTCGGCGCGCGAGCTGGCGCGGCGGCGAGCGGAGATCGTCGCGGCTGTGCGCGAGGTCGCACCGGACCTGGAGTACGTCAACGGCGGCGGCACCGGCTCGATCGAGCTGACCGCCGCCGAGCCGGCGGTCACGGAGGTGGCGGCCGGCTCCGGGCTCTACGGCCCGACGCTGTTCGACGCCTACACGCGCTTCTCGCCGCGCCCCGCGGCGCTGTTCGCGCTGCCGGTCGTGCGGCGGCCCGGGCGCGGCGTCGTGGCGGCGCTCGGCGGCGGCTACCTCGCGTCGGGCCCGGCCGACCGCGCCCGCCTCCCCCGCCCCGTGCTTCCGGCCGGCCTGCGACTCGACGCGCGCGAGGGCGCCGGCGAGGTGCAGACGCCGCTGCTCGGCGCGGCGGCCGACGCGCTCGCGATCGGCGACCGCGTGTGGCTGCGTCACGCGAAGGCGGGCGAGCTGTGCGAGCGCTTCGACGCGCTGCACCTGGTCGAGGGCGACGAGGTCGTCGAGACTGTCCCGACGTACCGCGGCGAGGGCTGCTGCTTTCTGTAAGAGAGAAGTTGCAGTCTGCAGCACATACGCATCATTTGATTCGCTAGCGTCCAGGGGGTGGTACTTTCGAGCCTGATGGCCCCTCCGCGCCGCCGCAAGCAGGACGCCGCGCCCCGCGCCCCGCGCCGCACCGGCGCGCGCACGACGCTGCGCGTGCCCGACGACCTGGCCGAGACGGTCGAGCACTACGCGGAGGAGCACCGGACGAGCACGAACGACGCGCTCATCCGCCTCGCATACGACGGGGCGAAGCGGTATGAGTACGACCGCGAGGTGGCGGAGCTCGCGCGCCAGCGCCGCGAGGCGATTCGGAGGCCGACGGAGGTTCCACCGGATGTCGAGCCGGCGTCCGCCGAGGAGGTGACGAACGCAATTCTCGCGTGGCGTCTGGGTCTTGTCGACGAGGAGAAGTGGGGTGCCTGACGCGTGGGACACCACGGTCGCGTCGCGCGCCCATGCCGGCGGTCGTCATGAAGCCCTGTTTCGCGCGCACGTCGCAGCCGACCATCCCGTCTCGCTGCCGGCCCCGGCTGTCCAGGAGGTGGCACGCGGATTGCATGCACATGCACGGCAGAATCCGCGCATCCGGCACTGGATCGGCTCGTTCGAGCGATTTGTGAGCGATCCGCTCATCGAAGTCGTGCCGTTCGACGGCGACTCCGCGCTCCTCGCCGGCGCCCTCCACGGCCGGCTCCCTCATCCTCCGACGGGCAAGCACCGCCGCAGTGGCACGCGCGCGCAGCAACGCGCCGCTTGGGCGTTCGACATCCAGATCGCTGCCTGCGCCTTCGCGAACGGCTACGGAGTGCTCACCGAGAACGTGCACGACTTCGCGGTGCTGCGCGAGGCGATCTCGGAGCTGGTGCCGGGCGTGCCGCCGCTCGACGTGCGCGACGCGCGCGAGCTGGCGCCGGCGTAGCGCGCGGGCCGGCGCTCAGCCCGCGACCGGCGCGCCCGCCCCCACCGGCCCGAGCACGCGGTCGGCGTAGGCGTTCGCGAAGCGGCCGTCCGGGTCGAGGCGGGCGCGGACGGCCTGGAAGTCGTCCCAGCGCGGGTAGCGCGGCCGCAGCGTCCCGGCCGTCTGGAAGTGGCGCTTGCCCCAGTGCGGGCGCCCGCCATAGCCGTCCATGATCTGCTCGACGGCGCGGAAGTACGGCTCCCACTCCATCCCGCGGAACATGTGCACGGCGACATAGCCGGTCGGGCGCTCGTGGGCCGGGCTCAGGAACGCGTCGTCCGGCGCGACGAGCCGCACCTCGATCGGGAACGGGACGCGGAAGCCGCGCTGCGGCACGACCGCCAGCACGCGCCGCACCGCCTCGGCCGTGCGCTCGCGCGGGATCGCGTACTCCATCTCCGTGAAGCGCACGAGCCGCGGCGAGGCGAAGATGCGGTCGCTGCGGTCGACCCGCACGCTGGTGCCCGCGAGCCTCGTGACGAGCCGGTTGATCCGCGGGATCGCGCGCGGCACGGCGCGGCCGAGCAGGCAGAAGGCGTGGAAGGCGTGGTTGGTGAGCAGCACGTCCTGCGCGTAGGCGGCGGCGCGCGAGCGCGGGCGCGGCGCCTCCTCGACGCGGGTGTTCGTGCGCGTGAGCGCCGTCCGCGCGTGCGGGAAGACGTACAGCTCGAAGTGGTCGCTGGCGTCGCCGAGCTCGTCGAGCCGCTCCAGCGTCTCCTCCAGCGGCGCCGGACGGTCGACGCCGCGCAGCGTGAACGCCGGTACGCAGCGCAGCGTCACGGCCGCGATCGCGCCGAGGCTGCCGACGCCGACGCGCGCCGCGAGGTAGGTGTCCGGGTGCTCGTCGTGCGCGCCGCACGTCAACGTCGAGCCGTCGGCCAGCACGAGCTCCAGCGACTCGACCTGCGCCGAGATGTTGCGCAGGCGCGCGCCGGTGCCGTGCGTCGCGGTCGAGATCGCGCCGGCGATCGTCTGCGCGTCGATGTCGCCGAGGTTCTCGAACGCGAGCCCGTGCGCGGCGAGCTGGTCGTTGAGCGCGTGGAGCGCGATCCCCGCCTCGACGCGCACGCGGCCCGAGCCGCGATCGACGTCGAGCACGCGGTTCATGCGCTCCAGGCTCAGCAGCGTCCCGTCGCTGCAGGCCGCGTCGGTGAAAGAGTGGCCGCTGCCGGCGACGCGCACCCGCCGCCCGGCGGCAGCCGCGCGCTCGAGCGCCTGCGCGATCTCCCCCACGCTGCCCGGCCGCTCGATCACGGCCGGCTCGCACGTCTGGTCCCCCGCCCAGTTGCGCCAGCTGGCCATGGCGCCAAGCCTACGCGGTCGCCGGGGACGCGCTCACGCCTCGACGGCGCGCGAGCCGGCGCGGCCCGTGCGGCGCCCGCCCGGCTGGAACCCCGGCAGCTCGAACGCGACGCGCGCACCGCCCTCCGGCGAGACGCCGGCGGAGATGCGCCCGCCGTGCGCCTCGACGATCGCGCGTGCGATCGCGAGGCCGAGCCCGGCGCCGCCCTCGCGCCGCGCGCGCGCGCTGTCGGTGCGGTGGAAGCGGTCGAAGATGCGATCGCGCTGCTCGGCCGGGATCCCGGGGCCGTCGTCCTCGATCGCCAGCTCGATCCAGCCGCGCGCGCCGGGCGTGACCGTGAGGCGCACGAGCCCGTCCGGGCCGGTGTGCTCGACCGCGTTGCGCGCGAGGTTGCGCACGACCTGCGCAAGGCGGTCCTCGTCGGCGCGCAGCGTCCCGTCCGGCACCGCGCCCAGCTCGAAGCGCCGGTCGGCGGTCAGCGTCAGCGAGTCGAACAGCTCGGTCACGAAGGGACGCAGCCGCAGCGGCGCGAGGCGCAGCAGCTCGCCCTCGTCGGCGCGCGCGAGCAGCAGCAGATCCTCGACGAGCCGCTCCATCCGCAGCACCTCGGTGCGCACGACGTCGTCGACGTGGCGGACGTCGTCGCGCGTGACGACGTCCTGGCGCGCGAGCACCTCGAGCTGGCCGCGGATCACGGTCAGCGGCGTGCGCAGCTCGTGCGAGGCGTCGGCGACGAAGCTGCGCTGGCGCGCGAACGCGTCCTCGAGGCGGTCGAGCATGCGGTCGAACGCGTCGGCCAGCACGCGCACCTCGTCGCGCGGGCCGCGGCGCGAGCGGATCCGCTGCGAGAGGTCGCCGGCGCGCACCTGGGCGGCGGTCGCGGACATCCGCCGCAGCGGGCGCGAGAGTCCCGTCGCGAACGCGAAGCCGAGCACGATCGCGGCCAGCAGCGTGGCGGTGCCGGCGAACAGGAACGTGCGCGAGACGCCGTCCTGCGCGCGCGAGATCGCCGCCGCCGACTCGCCGACGCCAATGGCGGCGACGACCTTTCCGCCGCGCTGCACGGGCATGAAGTAGAGCCGCAGCGGCTCGCCGTCGAGCGTCACGGTCGAGAAGCCGAGCCGGCCGGTGCGCAGCGCGTGCCCCTCGAGCGTCTCCTTCGGCGGCCTGGAGCGGTGCGCGATGGGGACCGGCTCGGGCAGGTTCCAGACCATCCCGGCGCCCGGTATGCGCGCGACGAACATGCGCGGCGTGACGCCGAAGACGACCTGGTTGTCGAGGTAGTGGCTGGCGGCCTTCATCACCTGCGCCGGTTTGACGGCGTCGGGCGGGAAGCTCTGCTCGAACGTGCCGGCGTCCTGGCGCAGCCCCTGGTCGATCTGGGCGCGGACCTGCGTGCCGGTGCCGCGGTAGGTGGCGATGAAGGCGGTCGCCAGCGCGGCCGCCAGGATCACCGCGATCGCGATCGCCAGGCGCGTGCGCAGCCCGCCGAACCACGAGATGCCGCGGCGCACGCCGCGCGGCCGCTGGGCGCTCGCCGGGGTGGTGGGAGGTCCGCTCGGCATCGGCGGAGGTCAGGGCCGGGTCGTGAGCCGGTAGCCGACCGAGCGCAGCGTGTCGATCGGAGCGGGGCGGCCCGGCAGCTCGAGCTTGCGCCGCAGGTAGCGGATGTAGACCTCGACGACGTTCGTGCCCGGATCGAAGTCGTAGCCCCACACGGCCGACAGGATCTGCTGGCGCGACAGCGCCTGGTCGGGGTGGCGCAGGAAGTAGGCGAGCAGGTCGAACTCACGGGCCGAGAGCCGCAGCTCGACCCCGTCGCGCGCGACCTTGCGGCCGAGCAGGTCGAGCTCGATGCCGGCGGCGGAGAGCGTCGTGGCGTCGCGCTGGCGCGGCGTGCGCAGATGGGCGCGCACGCGCGCGGCGAGCTCGTCGAAGGAGAAGGGCTTGGTGACGTAGTCGGTCGCGCCGCCGTCGAGCCCGGCGACGCGATCGTCGACGGCCGCGCGCGCGCTCAGCATCACGACCGGCAGCTCCGGCTTGACGCCGCGGATCGACGACAGCACCGCCAGGCCGTCCTTGCCCGGCAGCATCACGTCGAGGATCACGAGGTCGACGTCGTCCTCCAGCGCCCGCCGCTCCCCCTCGATCCCGTCCGCCGCGCACGAGACCGCGTGCCCTTCGGCCTGCAGCCCGCGCTGCACGAAGTCCGCGATCGCCGTCTCGTCCTCCACGACCAGGATGCGCATGGTGACATCGTAGGGAGCTGCGCGAGGAGCATGCACGAGCGGAAACCTCCCGCCGCGCGGCTGCGACGGCGCCGCGTCGCCCACGCACCCCATGTGTGCCACCCCGGCTTGCACGCGGCCGTGCGTCATCAATCACCCGTGCCGCAAAACGAAATGTGGGTGCTAAACGGGATCGAAGTCCTAGAAGGCATCACCACGCCCAGCACGCTGCCATGGCATGTTCAGTACCAAAGCTTCGCCGGCACGCTACCTAGAATAAGCAGCGTCAGGATCACAATCGTCGGGTTCGCGTTTCTAATCAATGTCTCTGGCGTGAACTGCCTATATCAATCCACACAAGTCAACCCTCAGGTCGGCCGGTTCAACGCCAATGAAACGACGGGCCAGCTGGAATCGTTTACGCTCGAACCGGTGCCCAACGTCAAGCTGCATGCAGGCAACTTCCTTTGCCCAACAGAAATCGGCCTCGCAGGGACCGGCGGGGTCACGGTCGCCGGCAGCACGACGAAGCTCACCGTCAGACTAGTTCAGTAGCCCACGACCGAGGCGCGGGGCGGTCTGGAGAGACGCCCCGCGCCATTGGCATTGGGCCGGCCAAGCCCCGGCTCAGCTCCTGCCGCTGCGCGCCGTTCTCGTCTTGCTCGCCCTGGGGCAGCCGGCGATGTGGACCCGCTGGTCGACCTGGAGGATCTTGCCGTTCTGGCCGCGGTAGCCGACGGCTGCGGTCGCAGCTCGAGCCTTGGCGGTACAGAGGTTTCTCACGATCCCCACGGGCCCGTTCCCGCCGGACACGATCCGCAGCGTGAACTTCGTGATCGGCGCGTCCGGGATCGCGCCGAACCGGGTGCCGAGCCGCTTGCCGCCCGGGATCGAGACCTTCGCGGCGAGGTCGATCGCGATCGGCCCGCGCAGCGCGACCATCAGATCCGGGAGCACGTGCCCGTTCTTGACGAAGTACACGTTTCCGCGCAGCGGGTCGCGCAGCAGCGGCGTCACTGCGACCGCGGTCCCGACCTTCGTGCGGCTCGTGCAGTGACCGGCGTCGAAGGCGGCCCGTGTGCACGCCCGGTTGACGACCGGCAGCAGCGCGTTGAGCGTGCTCGGCAGCGTGACGCTGACCGAGTGCAGGTTCGTCTGCCCCTTGCCCTGCGTGAGCGTCGCGGTGACCGGCGTCGAGACGCCGGCGCGTGTGTGGCGCTTAGCGCCGATCGTCATCGACAGCTTCGGCGCCAGCGAGAGGTTCGCGCACTCGAGCGCTTGGAAGCGGCTCGACACGTGCGCGATCGCGCCTTGCGTCGAGCCGACCGTCGCGGCGACGTGCTTGACCGCGCAGCTCGTCGGGTTGACGATGAAGCGCGGCTTGTCGATCGACACCCGCACATCACGCACCTGCAACGGAATCCCCTGCAAAATCGTCGGCAACGG